>Ga0209596_1000856_pt1 | contig 27233 bp, 24 predicted proteins | sample M_130807_MF_Meta_FD_187314 | JGI IMG/M metagenome (GOLD analysis project Ga0209596, IMG submission 187314) | Freshwater microbial communities from Lake Montjoie, Canada to study carbon cycling - M_130807_MF_MetaG (SPAdes) (version 2) | ecosystem: Environmental > Aquatic > Freshwater > Lake... | reverse complement strand
GCTGATCCAGAATCTCTTTTAGTTTAGATGCTTCCATATATCCAGAATATCAGGTGAAAAAGATTAAGTCAAATACTAACAGAACTTGTTTATCTTGACTGTTGATGAAACAACTTCCCAGAAAGCTCAAGGACTGCTAAGTTCTTTGCTTTGGCCTCAACGTCTACATCAATAACATCATCAACCAAACCATCCCTTTGACAGTCTGGAATCATATGAATATATCGACTGTGCTTGCGGCGTTCTGTAAAGTTACCATCTTCCATTCCAATAGTCGTGTTAGAAAGGTGCTGTAGAGGCTTGCAACCAAACTTCTGCCACGTATATGCTGCAAGGCCGCAAGCGTCTTCTAGGCCCATCCCAGCGTCATTAAACGTGTGGTGATGACTATCCCAACAAACAGGGACACCCGTAGCCTCATAAGCGGGCAATAGATCTAACAGACTATAGCAGCTTTCGTCGTTTTCGAGAGTAAGCCGATTACGTGCATTGTTTGGTAAAGAACGAATGCCATCAACAAGTTGAGCCAACCTGTCACGCTTGCCACCGTGAATATTAATGGCAGCATATGGAGTCTCTGGAAAACCCATAGTATCAAAAACCCAAGCATGGTTCGTAAGCTCCAAAACCGCATTACTAACTGTATCCTTGTTGTCGCTGGATAACACTGTAAACTGACCGGGATGAGTTGTTACCCTAATACCGCCAGAAACAAATGCAGCACCAGCTTGCTGTAGCAAACGAATAAGTACCTCGTCATCCTTAATCATTCCACTGTTGAACTCAAACAATGGAAACAGTCCACTGGACAACCGAAACGAACGAATGTTGTTTGCTACAAGTTTGGGAATAACTCGAAGGATCTCCTGCACGTTGTTATGATAAACATCACGAATAAGGCTAAGAGGGTATGCTCCTGCCTTGAATCGACCTAGTTGCAAGGTACGTTCGTTGATAGAGTTAATGTACTCAACAGAACCATCACGCTTGGTATATGGTTCCAGCCACTGACAGCATACGCCTAGACTCATACCTCTAGTTTACCAGAGGCAAAGAATAATCTAAAGATTATTTCTGGCAGGAACGGTTGTGCATATGGGTCCACGTGCCACTCGGTTATGTTCAACGTGAGCACGCAGTCTGCTTACAACACTTAATGCTGTTCTGGCATATGGCGTTCCATTCGGAGTTGGGCCACAAAGACCTGTTCGGAATCTACGTGCAGCCCCTTCCCATGAACCACATACCTGATATGACCTCCACAGTGCTGCTGCTGCTTGAATAGGTCTTCCAGCAACATGTCGCTGCATTGGAGAAATAGGTGCGCCCCAGTTGCCTCCTTCACCAGTATCGCATCCAAGATGTGTTTCCATAAAACCAACTGCTGCAATCATTTCAATCGGCATTTCTGGGTATGCCAAACGAGAACTTTCAAGAACTTGTTCGATATGAACTCTACGATCGATTAGACACTGCCTTGCGGGCGTGTGAGGAAACAATGTAAGGAAAGCTGTTAGAATCTCTGCTGCTGTAATCATAATGGTTTTATATTCCTATGTTAACGTTCTGACACGTATCTGCCAACATTCTAACACGTTTTATTTGGTTAGTAAAGAGAAAACTCTTGGGGGGGGGCTATATATTTCTATTGGATAAGATAAACAATCCAGAGAAGAAGGTAAAGTACCATGCGTATTACAGTAAGACAGCTAAAAGGTTTGATTCGTGAAGCGATTGAGGAAGCTCATGATGACATGACGGGTTATGTAGTTGCTCCCGGCGATGACCGTGGTCAACTACATAATAAAGGCGGCTCAAGCAAGAAAATAGCATCTCCAAGCGTACAAGCAAAGCTTGAAAGATTAGCCAAAAAACATAGAAAATTTTTTTACACTGACGATCCATTGAACGTTCTCCATGACATCGCCGACGACGTGGAAGGTTTACCCGGCACAGAATCAATGGAAGGTCTGTTTGCTCACGTGGACATGGTTGTTAATATTGCGAAGAAGGGGATGGACGATCAGACTTTCCAAGAGGTGAAAGACAGTGTGGCTGAGTTTAAAGAAGAAAGAAAGCGGGAGGCCGCCGAGGATAAAGCCGATATCGACGCAGGGTGGTGATCGACTGATTATCTTATCGCACAAATGATAAAGGCACCAAAGTTAAACTTTGGTGCCTTTTGTCTTTATGGAGCCCACTGTCGGATTTGAACCAACGACATCAACTTTACAAAAGTTGCGCTCTAGCCAACTGAGCTAAGCGGGCTGCTTCCATCCAAAGAATTCGTGGACCGTGTGAGAATCAAACTCACCTGTATATCCGCATTGCAAGTGCGGCGACCACCTCATGCAGTCCCACGGCCCAATAATGTGGAAGCTTTTGTTTCGACAGCGTAATGGCTGGTTTCCAACTTCTACATTATCAAATATCAGCTAAATAGTGTTATCAGAATGATTCTTGATGTTCTTGAATGCGATTAGTGATTGAATCTACAGCGCCATTTAGTGCTCTATCATCGCCTTCAAGCCTGTAATTACTCCATCCATTTGTAAGGGCGGAATATTCGTATGGTGATAGTTGTTGCCCAACTTCATGCAGTAGCATCGTTGCTTCAATCTCATTGGAATGATTCACTGTTTCCCAAGTAGAGTGCTTAGCACGAATACAAAACTTACCAAGAACTTCAAGAAGACCTCGGTCGGCTTCTGTAAGCTTGTATCGTGGGTGTGTATTGTTTGTGTTGCGTTGTGATTTTGCCATGTGTTTATTCTCGTCTTTTCAAGGCATTGTGGTTTCGTTGCTGTCATCAGCAACAGATATAAGATACTAGTTTTTATTCAGTTCCTAAAGGGATTGTTTTTTGATGGAGTAGAGCCTAGCAGTTTACACTACTCTCTACTCCATTGTCATAGATGGTAAGGATATTGCTGGCCGCTTCTTTGATTTCTTCAACGTGAGAGATAATCAGAATACTTTTGAAACGACTTTTGATTGTCTGTAGCAGTTCAATTACTTTTGCGACGTTTGAACTATCCAGCGATCCGAAACCTTCATCCAACATAAAGATGTCGGGTTTGGGAAGGCTTGACAGGGTTATTAGAGCCACCCGAATGGCAAGAGATGCAATCATCTTCTCCATCCCGCTAGCAAGCTCTATAACCCTCCTAGAGTCCTTGTCTTCAATAAAGACATCCAAGGTATTGCTGCCTACTTCTGTTTCAAGAAGAATACGGAATGAAACAATTCCAGCAAGGATATTATTTAGCTCTGTATTGATTTCTGGAAGCTTGTTCTTTAGAATATATGCTGGGATACCGTTTTTTGAAAACGCTTGGGCGATGGAGTCATAGACTTTTTGTTCTTCTACAATTTGTGCAGACTCTGCTGCTTCCTTGTTTAGTTGGTCGAGCTTGTTGGTATCTACGCCCAAAGCTTGATAAAGCGATTGCAGCTGTGTTTCCACATCTCTTATTTCTACTGATAGCGCACGCTCTTCATCTATCCGAGAGCCTAGATCATCTTGAGCACTCAGTTCTGCTGTGAAAGTATCCCGATCCTCCTTGGCAGCTTCAAGCTGTTGGCCAAGAGACTCAATAATTTCACGACAACTATTCCTTAGTGTTTTTGTAAACTCCAACTTTTCCTTGCTGCGTAGAACTTCTTGTTCCCAGCGATGATAAGCCTTGATTCTATCTTCTACTTTTTCTGCTTGAAGAGCATCAAACTCTTCCTTTAGAGACTCATAAGTGGCGAGAATATCCTCTGCGATCTTTTTCTGTGCTTCGTGGGAAGCCTTGTCTTTGTGGCTATCCTTGATATAATGGCATTCTGGAAAGCTATCACCACAAGGAACGACATCAAGTTTTTTGATACTCTTTACTTGTGCAGCAAGTTTTTGTTGTTCGTGAGCTACTTCTACCTTTAGATCGAAATAGTCTTCTGACAGCTTTTGTAGTTTCTTGGCTTTGTTTTCTAACTGGACAAGATTGACATCCATCATACGATCACGGGCAAGGGTGATACCAAGCTGAAGGTTCTTACAGACATCTTCATGTCCTGAGAGTTCTGTTTCTCTCATACCAAGAGAGCTTTCTAGTTTTGCAACAGAGTTGTTCGCCGCTGCAACCTTTTTGCGTAGCTCGGTTTGTTTGTCTAAGCCACTACGTTGTAGCCACAAACGAAGTTCTTCACGCTTCGATTTGTTTGTTTCAATTTCGCAGCGGAGAGTTTCAATAGAGGTTTTCCGCTGAGCTAGTCGAGCTTCGCATTCTTTTTTTACTTCGATCCAATTTACATTTCGAAACTTACTGGCTTTTGTATTATATGCCCCTAGCTCTTCGTTTGCCATCTTGTATAGTTTTTCGAAGATGTCGAGGTCTAGGAAACGATTGAGGATAGCCTTACGCTGTGTTGCACCTTCATCAATAAATCTATTCATTCCACCTTGGTTAGAGAAAGCCGTAAGAAGAAAATCTTGCGAGTTGCCAATAAGCTTACGAATAACTTTATCGGTATCAGTTCGTGATTCGCTATTCTCGCTTACAAGCTCTTCGCTTGTTCCATCTTTATTTAGCCGGGATAAACACAGCTTAGTTGTTGCTTTCTCCTCATCAAACTTACCACCTCGATGCGATACCTTTTGCACGCTGCGTTCGACGATATAGTCTGCACCTGAAACGGTCAAGCCTATTTTAGCGTAGCCGTTGTTTTTATTTTTGTTGATAATATATGCACTTTTTACTGAACCACGATCTGTTGTATTGAATAGTCCAAACATGATGGCACCAACAATGGAGCTTTTACCAACCTTATTTGGGCCAAAGATACCTGTAATTCCATTCAGTTTGGAGAAATTAACTTGGTTGTCTTCTCCGTAGCGATACAGGTTAGAGAACTCTAGGCTTTTGATACTCCACACTACATCTCTAGCGGTATCATCTTCCGTCAGTCTTACCTTGGCAAGAGATGACTGAATATACGAACGGGCCTCAGACGTTTGTGTTTCAGTCAGAGGAATCTTATAATCTTTCTGGATGAACGAATCATAAAGCTCATGCAATACTTCTGGCGAATTGCGGAGACTCGTTGTTTTTCGATGTGTGTCGGCATCGCTACCGGACGACGATACAGTATCATTTTTTGCAGCCTTGAACACAACCTCAAAAGCCTTGTGTGTGTTCTTTAGTTCGTCATAGAGTTCGGCCATTTGCAAATGGAAAACTGTTTGACTGCTAGTGATCCGTACACGCTTTTGAACCAAAGAGCCGCCAGCAATATCGATGGCTTCCTTTACAGTAGAAAGGACATCTCCTTGCCAGCCAACCGTGATAAATTGAAAACTGTTAGGAACACACCTAAACTCTACATCCCAATCTTCATTAGAACGAATATTCCAAACATGATATCCTTTGACAGTATCCTCTCCATAGTTTTGCTGGATAAGTGAGCCGGGATAACCAATCCAAGGCTTCATCACTCCTTCGCCATCACAGCGTTGAGCAAGAAACTGGTTTTTATGAATATCACCTAAAAGGGCGAAGTCAAAGCGTTCGAACATGGAGATGTCTGCTTCCCCATGACTCATAACCCAATCACTGTCAGTTTTGCAGCCACGGACAGAGCCGTGATACATTGCAATATTAATCAGGTCTTGATCCGTTTGAACATCCTTCCATCCAAGGTCATCAAAGCAAGACAATACACACAAGTTAATAACAGTTCCATCAATGATATGGTTGCCACTCTTTTTGAATAGAGTAATGCGTGGATTATTGATAGCTGCTACAATGGGTGAGATTGTATCTTGACGGCTATCATTGGTTAGGTTGCCGTCATGGTTTCCCAGAATGGAATACACGGGTGCGATAGAGGCAAGCTCATTAAACATCCATGTAATCTTATCGATTACTTCGGGTGTGATACCCATAGTTTTAGTATGGAAGATATCACCACCACAAAGAATATAGTCAGGCTTTACCTCTTCTCGTAGCTGCCGATATAGCTCAGTAAATGCTTGTGTATACTCTTCATGGCGAGTGATACCTCTCCAGTGGATATCCGAAACGAATGCAAGTTTAGTCATGGTATTGCTTCTCCAGCTATAGACTAACAATGAAAATAGGGTAAGTAAACTATTTACTTTCATGAATCATCAACTTCTTAAGTCATTAATCAAAAGAATGCTTTTGACCGAAGCTCCAATCGATGTTTGGAAAGCAAAAAATAAAAGCTTACCAAGCGAACAGCTGTCCCAAGCAGAAAAGTATTTCGTTGACTTAACCGGAAAATATAATGCCTCGCTGCATCCAACAGCAAAAGATTTAGCAAGCCTTTCATTCGAGCAGCTTGAAACTCTGTATAAAACAGTTGAAACAAGCAAAAATAAAAACCTAAAATCTGAGTATATTAAATGGATTACCAAACAACTAAAACAAATCCCAGACCTAAGCCTCCAACAAGTTATTGAAGATTATATTCCTCCACTTCTTTCCCTGCAAAAGAACAAAGAAAAGTTCGATCCAAACTTTCTTGAAACCTTGCAATCAGTTGAACAATTAAATCAAGCTCTTAACCAAAAAGTTTCTTCTGGAGGGTCGGCTGCAACGGTTCCCGAAGAACAATTCGGAAAACTTGCAGAGGAAAATGGTTGGATATTGTATATGCCCCATACCACAGAAGCAAGCATTGAACTTGGTAAAACAGGAGGCAGACGAGATACAGCTTGGTGTACTACCAGACCCGATTCAGGCAACATGTTTCTTCATTATTCGGCTAGCTCAAATAGAAACATTATATTGTTTTATGTTATTAAGAAAGGAGTTAATGCAGAAACAGATCCACATGCAAAAATGAGTGTTGGATTTGTTAATGGAAAACCTGAGTTTAATCAAGGCGTCGTCGGAATTAGTGTTAATGCAAAAAACAATAATCTAAGTGAAGAAAAGTTTGAGCAAGTGCTTGGAAAAGACCTAGCAAGCAGGTTCCTTCAAATGATGCAAGAAAAGGCAGGTAGTTTGAATGGTGAGCATCCTGCGAAAGATGAGTTTCGCAAGCTTGTTCAGAACCCAAAGGCTTTTCAAGCAAAGATTGATGGCTTTGCTAAAGATGACGACGGCATAGGGCAACGAAGGAGCTTTATAGAAGAAGCAATAGGATACAAGGAAACTACACCAGAAGTTTTCACTATTTTAGCTAGAGATCCAGATATAAATGTCCGCAATGAAGTTGCAGTAAGTCAAAAGACACCGCCAGAAGCTTTGGCTATTTTAGCTGGAGATAAAAACTTTGGTGTTCGGGAGTTCGTTGCATACAATGAAAACACCAAACGGGAAACTTTAGCTGATTTAGCTGGAGATATTAAATTTGATGTTCGTATTGCTGTTGCAGGAAATCCAAACACACCACGGGAAACTTTAGCTGATTTAGCTGGAGATAGCAAAGAAGATGATCGTGTTCGCTCCGTAGCTGAAGAAACTCTGGAGCGTCAAAAAGCCCAGCAACTTACTCAAGCTATAATAATGGAGAAAGTATGGAGAAGGCTCCTAAGATCTATTTGATAATGTTTCGTAAGTAATACATTTCATCATATTCCACGGTGTTTTCTTCTCGAAGTTTCTGAAACTGTTCTTGTGATATCTCGCCGGGATCTTTGATATCTTCTGGCAGTTCCAGAACTCTTACAGAGACACTATAGCTGCTTAACAGCCTAGCTACTTCTAAGCTCGCACGTTTTGCATCATTGTCTAGGCAAAGTAATACAGGAGTATTGTTTGTCACAATCTTTTGGAACAAGGCACAGTTCTTTGTTAACTCTTTACCCAGCAAACAAGTTGCATTATCATTAACCTTAAACATGTCGAACGGACCTTCAACAACGGTTAACTCTTCTGTCCAGTCAATATTGAGATCATTAAACACAACTGTTTCCCGACGAAACTTTGGGTTAAAGTACTTTGGTTTTATATAGGTTTTATAGGTTCTTGCCGTGAAGAAGTTCAAGTTGCCTTCAGCATCATGTGAAGGCATAATGATCCGGTTTTTATATGCCTTGTCAAGATCGGTTATACCAAACTTATGATACCAGAACTCACGCTCTCCTAAGCCTCGGTCACAAAGATATCTTATCGCTTGACGAACATTGCTTGGAGCATCTTCGTAAGAGTTCCACCACTCAGCTAACAGCTTGAACCCCACAGGAAGTTGAAGTGCCTCTTGTTCGATTTTAACGGCATTATCCTCGGCGTCAGAGACAAGAGCCGCACCATCGAACTGTGTGATGAACTCCTCGACCTGTGAGGGCTTGTAGCGCCTTAGAAGACCATAGATTGTCTTGGATTTATAATTACACTTCCAGCAATGCGTGAGCCAACTATCCGTGCGAATCGCTAACTTCTTCTTGTCCGTATCACCACACACAGGACAACATACATTCGCATTCAAACCAGAGTTGGTAAGCTTAACCTGACCAAAACATCTACTGATAAATTCTATCGCCTGTCCCTGTGTGTGCATTCACATAGGGTAAGAGATGTATAAGATGTTGTCAACTATTTTATTCTCTTGCAACCCTTGCCTTGAATAATGTGATAACGGATAGCCTCAGAATTACTGGCCACAGAAGAAGCAAAACCAACCTTCTTAGAACTAACAGACATAATCACTTGCTTATCCTTAGTGGATAATACCGGCCATATATCAAGATATCCAGAATATCCAGACTCATAAGACTCAGCTAATAACTCTTCCACTCCACGCTGGAACTGTGTTTTTAATGTGAACTTAGCACGTTCTGCTTCTGTTATAGGTTTTAACATAGTCTAGTGGAGGATAACCAGTAGAGAGGAGGAAGGATACCTAATCTAGCTTTGTTTATGTTTCCTAGATGCAAGATAAACATAACCACCAAGTAGCAACTGAGTTAGTAGCCATCCAGTGTTCGTGATATTTCCAGTAATATATCCAGCCACTGTTGTTCCTAAATAAAGAATAACAGGTGCGTTATTACAGAGGAAGCAAGGTTTTTCAGGTAAGTTGGCCATGAAGAATGTGCATGTGGTCTTGGTGAACAAAGGCAGTTTTCTGATAGTGGTCAAAATGAACTGGGAATAACATGATGTAATCAGACCCGCCTACACTTTTCACAGCCCCGGCCATTTGTTGAATATAGCCTCGTTGAACTTTGACAGGTTCGCCAGCAATCTTTGCAGTGCAGCCACCCTTTACTCCACCGATTGCTCTTGGATAAGCGCACCCGTTTATATCCCATCTTACTTCTCCATTTGGAGCACACTCTAGTTCAAACACAGGGACATTATCGGGAGAGACACCATGAACGGTGCTCCCATGACCAATACGAACTGAATCACCTATTGACATCTCAGCCTCCGTTCTCAATAACAATAACAGCGTTTGTAGTCAGAAGAAGACCAACTACAGAACATGCATGGGCCAAAGCAAACCGCTCTACCTTTAGAGGATCCAATATCCCAGCATCAATCAAATCGCAATAACGATGCTTGCTTGCGTCATAACCCTGCCGCAAACGTTTAGTTAGAGCAGCTTTTACCTTTTCCTCTACAAACTCTAAAGGACGGTGTGTGCTCCCAGATACATCCTTTAGAACTCCAAGTACATTTCCTTTGTCAAAGTTCATAAGCTCATTCATAACAACATCAGCACTCTTGCCGGTGTTCTCTACAATAATACGAAGTGGCATCCGACAAGCTTCGTAAATAACTTTGGCACCAGCAAGTTCATCTTCCGACAAACATGCCGCATTGTCTGCCATCTCTCTCAGGAGCCATTCTGAGGCATAGAAGAGGGCAGTACCACCACCGGGCAGGATACCCTCTTGAACAGCCGCTACGGTGGCGTTTAGAGCGTCCTCGACACGATCTTTCTTTTCAAAGATTTCAACTTCGGTTGAACCACCGACTTTGATGACAGCGATTCCTCCAGCAAGCTTTGCCAAACGCTTTTTTGTATTCTCTCGTTTTAGTTCATCGATACCAACATTACTTGCTAACAGTGTTCGTAGTTGTTCAACTCGACCGTCGATAAGTTCCTTGCGGCTACCTTCATCATTTCCTACAAGTGTTGTGCTTCCTTTGGAAACAATAGCTCGCTTACATTGACCCAGATCAGCAAGTGTCGCATTCTTAATTTGCTTTTCCGAAGATGCATCAAAGACTTTGCCCCCCGTCACTAAAGCAATATCAGAAAGAATATCTGTTCGATTTTCTCCATAGCTTGGTGCTTTTACAGCACAAGAGAATAGAACTTGCTTCATTTTATTTACTAGAAGTGTGTGTAGGGCTTCGCCTTCTATTTCGTCGCCAATAATCAAAAGCGGACGATTAGCATTTGCTGTAAGTTCTAATACTGGAAGAATCTCTTGTAGGGAGGAAATCTTCTTGTTGGTGATAAGAACGTATGGGTCAGTAAGTTCGCAGTTTAGTTTTTCTTGATTGGTCACGAAATACGGGGAGACATAACCTGATTCAAACTGCATTCCTTCAACAACATCAAGGGTCGTCTTTACACTCTTAGCTGGTTCAATGGTGATAATTCCATCCTGTCCGACCTTTGAAATGGCTTCTGATAGTAGCACTCCGATTGATCGATCACCGTTTGCTGAAATGGCTCCTACGTTGATAATATCTTCATTGTTTCTTACTGGGATTGCGGTTTCTTTTATCCAGCCAATAACTTGTTCGGTTGCCCACTCCATTCCTTTTTTTACAGAAATAGAACTACGACCCGTGGCGATCATCTTAACTCCTTGTTGAAGCATCGAATAGCCAAGAACGGTTGCAGTTGTGGTGTTGTGTGTAGGAACATAGTCATTAGTGATATACAAGCAATCCGTATTGCTGACCTTTATACACATCATCTCGGTCTGTTTGTTGGTCTTCTCTATATCAACGATCCGCATTCCGTGCTTGTTGCCTTTTAGTTCAGTAATTCTATGGATTGGGCTGGTGCTATATGATCCATCAACATGTTTTCTTGTATGCGTGCGTACATTGATTGTTTTTCCAAGGCTGCGACACAACTCAATGACATCTTGGCAAAGTTGATCGCTAACAGTGCTATATTGAAACAGTCCACGCCGACCAACGCTGCCATCTGTATCAATCAACCCCTCTAACAGTTTTTGTCTGGTGTTTATCGATGAATAGAGGTATTGATTTGGAATAAACTTCGTATGACTTGTTGTGCCAAGTAAACCAAGTTGTTCCAGTGCCTTTTTGATGACAGACTTTGATCCAGAAGTCTTCTGCCCAGCACGACGACTTCCTGCAACTGTAGCCTTTATATAGTGTTTTGTAGAGGTGTAATACCTTCTGCGGAGGCTGCAACCTTCTGGTAGAACTAAGTTGTTGAGTATGTAGTCTTCTTTGAGCCCAACTGAAATATCAATTTCATGTTTTTGTGATAGACTGCCATCTCCAAGTAAAACACCAAGCAAATAAGGATCTAATGGCAATTGCTCAGAGTCTGTAAACTCAACGGGCGTTGGCTTGATAAAGAATCTCCCACGTAAGTCATCAACAGCACCAGTTTCAAGTAGTTGTTTTGTGGTCATCAAACGAGATGCGCCATAGTATGTGGCTACACTCCATAGGTGATTTTCACAACATTCTACTGTTCTAGATTTTGTTTTACGGTTGCCATCCGAGAGAACAACCCGATATATGTCCTTTTTGCCCTTTGGAAATATACCAAGAACTTTTTGAACAGTGCCGCCTGTGCCACAAACAGAATCACCAGCACGGAGTTCACCCATTGTTGTCCAGCCAGTTGGGGTTAGTACCTTTGCATATAACGGTTGTGGACCATCCCCAGCAAGTTCATTTGTCTTACTAGCAACTTCTTTGATAAGCTCGGCACCAATAGAAGGCAACTTAGCTTTCAGATTGATACTCTTGGCTACTGTGACCCCATCCTTGGTGATAAGTGGTGCAGTTTGTCCATTGTCAATAATCACATTTAGGCCCGATGGACCCATTGTACTTTTGACTGCACGATAAAGAATTTCGGCACCTTCAAGAAGCTGCTTGTGGGCATCTTGTCCAAAGGTCACTTCTTGTGTTGCCATACGCATCTGTTGAGCAAGTTCTGCTCCTACCATCTGTCCTGCTTTGCTCATTATTACCTTTAGCTTTGGGCTATATTGATAGAAACTTTTCGGATTGAACCATCGTCCATGATTACTTCACGGCTATTCAAGTCAGGATCAGACATTGCAGATCTTAGATTGTTTCTTGGGATGTTTGCATGTTGATGATTAGTCTGAACTTCGTTTAGCAGATCTGATGGATCTAGCCGTCCTCCCGAGTCTGAATGTTGAACTTGTGATGAGGAACCCCCATACCATTCTATTACTCGCTGGTTTGTCTCCTCAGTAAGTTCATCAACAAAAGTTGTTAGTTTGTTTATTAGAACAGAACGAACTTCTTCAATAGAACCATAAACTTCGCCATCAACAGACGACAAATCTACAATCCTTTGTTTTGCTGGCGACCCAATTGAAATCTTATATGATACCTTTTCACCATCAACGGAACGATAGTAAATTTCTTCACGAATAATACCGGGGAGTACCTTTTGTGTTTTGTTGCTAAGAACAAAAATGATTTGGCCGATGCTATAGCTCATAGTCTTCCTATCTATCGTGCGGGCGAACCTTGCAGCGCCTTGGTATAATCCTCAGTTAGAACAAGAATAGCCTCGCCTTTACCTTCACCAAGCTTCCGCTCATATGGAGTGAAATCTAAACTTGCGAGAGATGCACGAAACTTTGACTCTGTTTCATACCCGCTCAGCAAGTCGAAATGATACATAATCTTGTCAAATGCCTTCTGGTGAAGAGACATAGGTACAATATTATTCAACGGAAGTTGCCGCTGAGCGGATTCTCTCAAATACCGCTCTGCATCTACAAGTACCATGTCTCGTCTATCCCCAGTGTAAATGGCATACCGTTTCTGGACCAAGATATCTCGAAGTTTACGTTCGGATGCGTGGCCACCAAAGTTGCGGCAGTTCTGAATAATATCCTCTACAACACTAGCGTGAAATTTCATACTGGATTACCTTCCTGAACATCAGTCTTTAGTTTGTTTTCGTATTCTGTTTTGCGTTCGTTTTGTTTTTCAAAAACAGTGGCTGCGATATCATTTGCTCTAGCTACAACCCGATCAAGAAGTTCATTACCTTCTTTGCGTGCTTTAGCAAGAGGTTTTAGGCCCAAGCCAACTCGAATCTTATCCACTGCTGATACAATGTCGATCTCTGGAAAACTTTCTACCAGAACAGCTTCAACGTGTTTGAAGTCTACATACATGTGAGGATATGGACCGTCCATGATTTCTTCAGGCTTCCCAGAGTCTCCCACTTCATTCTCTCCAGTTTTACGATATTCCATCACGAACAAACCCGATGGCATATCTTTATCCTTTGGGATTTCGATATAAGGGATAGGTGATACCTTTTCGCCGGGATAGTTTGGAGCTTCATACAGAAGTTCTGGAATATAGTCTAGTTTGCGATTTTGCTTTGTTGCTGTTCCCATTATTATTCGTCTCTTTCAAGTAGCTCAACAAACATGTCGAAATGATGCTTATGCTGGACTTTCTTTTTTAGGTCCATAAACCGAAGCGCAAGCTTGAGTGTTTTGGTGTCTAACTTTTGAGAAAACTCTTCAACGAGTTCTTTTTTTGATTCACGCAGAGTTGTCTCTTCGTGCTCAATAGTTCTCATGCGGTCAACAAACTGCTTTACGATAGGTTGTAGTTCGGAGAAGTTCTCTGGCATTTCATCTGCACCAGATTCTTCTTGGCGGGATTTACGTGGCATAATATGATATCCTTGTGGTTGCTGGATACCCATATCATAAAACAAACAGTTTATGTTTGTATATAAAGCTATTTACTTTGCTTGCGCTGCTGGAGCTACGGGCGCTGCTGCGGGTGCTGCTGCCACTGCTGGAGATACGGGTGCTGCCGGTACTGCTGGTGGCTTCGCAGCTGCCACTGCTGGTGCTGCTTGTGGTGGAGCTTTTTGGCCTTGTGGTCTTACTGCGGGAGGAAGATTTGGTGGCGGCGCAGCAGCAACCGCAGCAAGGACTGCGCTCTTTACTTCTTGCGGGATTACTACTTTGAACTTTTTATTTCCTGCTACCGATTTTTCTAAAGCCTTTTGCATTATGCTTGGGAGGTCTTTGGCATATTTAGCGGCTTCTTGTGGAGATATGCTAACTTGCCCTGATCCTTGCGCTGCTGGAAGCTCTTTGTTTACGGCTTTAGCTGTTTCGCCAACCAGATAACCCATTTTTTTTGCGCTCCAATCTGCCGACTTTGATTTTGCCTCTGGGTCTTCTAGCAGTTCTTTCATAATCTTTTTTATCGCAGCGTCGGCATCAGCTTGTGTTATTTTCTTTTCGCCGACCCAGCCGCCCAGTTTTGCATTTAGTTTATCAAGCGCAGCAAGCCCAGTTGGCGGGTGTGCAGCAGCAAATCCTAAAGCTGATTTGGCTTTACCAACAGCGCCTGCGATGGTGTCCCTAATACCTTCTTCAAGTTGTTCCGCCGATTCTTGAATGTAGCCGCTTGTCTTCAGCCAGCCAATAATTTTAGGGTCGCTGTCCCAATTATCCCATACGTGTTTATATTCTTGACCGCTGTTTGGATATTCCTGAGAGAATCTTTCTCCACGGGTATTGTTGAAATTCCGCACATTTTTGCTTACGAAATTAATGAAAGCAGAAGTTCCTTGTGGCCCTGCTGGGAAGTTATCTCGTTGTGTTGCGCCAATACATTCTGGGTCTACATACCCTTGGTCTTGAAGACGAGAGAAACACCTTTCGCCTTCTACGGCCTTATTTACCCGGTCTTCTGCTTTTTTCTGATCTTTTTCTTGCCCTGCTTGTAAGTAGCCCTTTAGGTCGCCGGGATCTTCTACGTCGCCGATAATTTTATCTAGTTTCTGTTCAGCCCAGCCACCAGTAGCAACGTTCAAAACAGAGAACCCCATATCTACCCCTGTAGCAACTGTTGCGATAGCAGCCACCGCACCAAGAGGAGCACAGACAAATCCGATTCCCCAGTAATCTCCTTTGACTCTATCCCAGCCCTGTTTCATATTGCCAAGCTCTGTTTCAAACTGCTTGTCAATAACTTTCATATTTTGCTGCTCCCAGTTTTTGAACTTAGCTCCCAGCCACTGAACTGTTCTAGGATCGTTGAATGGAAGTAGGCTGGCGATGGTTGCACTTATAAGAAACCCTGCCATTCCTACTAGTGTTGTGCCTACCCTAGCACCGAATATCTTGAACGCATTTACTAAATCCCCACCGAGCGAGCCTATCATTCCTGGCAAGCTAGCATTGCGGTCGGTGAGCCGTGAAAAGCCTTCTGGCTCATCTTCTAAAAGGAGTTCACTATAGACGTGTTCAATCTCTTCCTCTATTATTGCCCTGAGAATCTCCAGTTTCTTCTCTTGCATTTTGCTCTTGTAGTAATTTTTGTTTGCCACCATTTAGTGCCCAACCTTTTTTTCTTGAAACCCATTGGTCATCATGCGTTCTCGCAAGGTCTATAACAGGCTTTACACCTGTAAATAGTTCCCACAACTCCATCGCTTCACGCTCGACATCGTTCATCAACATTTTTTTGGTATGCCTATGTCGTTTGGAAAACCCTGTATAACGTCTTAAATGTCCCGGCATTTGCCGCATAATCTCTCTTTTGATTAGATACCAATCAGTTAGAGATGCCTGAACATACGAGGCTACATATTCAATCTTTTCTATTAGAATGCTTGTAAGTGGCATAACAGTTATAAGTACCCTAAATATAGGTAGCTACGAAAGACCGCAACATCATTATGGCAAACAAAGAAAAAAGTTTTTATCAGAGGCTCACCCGCTTATTTCGCTCAGGGCCAGCAATTCGCAGGAAAATCAAAGGCCAAGATTATAAGAATTATTACGACAGTCAAGTAGTCCAGAATAACCTTGGCTATTATGGTGCTGCTGGATTTAAACGGGAAGCATCGCCATTTTCTGTGATGGGCGCTTATGGTATTCTTGATCGCATGTCTAGATACTGTTTAACGGGGGAAACGGAGGTTGCAACGAATAGTAAAAAAGGCACAGTTCGAATGGATGAGCTTGCAAAAATGTTTTCCGGTGAAAAACCGCAAGAGCCTATCCATACTTTTGCTTATGACCACAAAACAAATTCAATTGTTTTGGCGGAAATAGAAAATGCTTTTTTTACTAAAGAAGCTGAGATAACTGAAGTAGAGCTTGATAATGGTAAAATCGTGCGATGTACCGCTGACCATAGATTCATGTTAAGGGATGGATCATACGTACAAGCTCAGAATTTAGTTAATGGTGATGCCCTGATGCCATTTTATAGAAAAAATCTAGAAAAATATAAAAATGGCAACATGTATCGTGTTATATATTCGCCCTCTGATGGATGGTGTGGAGAACATAAAATTGTTGGAAATTATTTATTTGGAAGAAAAATTCTAACAGAAGATAATAAACATGTGCATCACAAAAATTTTTGTGGCATAGATAACGATGTCAACAATCTAGAAATCATGGATAAAAATGAGCATATGCTCATGCACGCCAGAGATGGGCAAAGAAGCAGTGATAGAAAATCTGCATACTGGGATAAAAAACTACAAGGTAATCCGTCAATAAATTCACTGAAGTTTACTGGTAGAAAAAAGAAAGATAGAATAAAACAAACAGTACGCTATGAAAAATGCACACAGCCAAATTATAAAAATCCTAATGCTGATGCTGATTTTACGATAGATAATATTATTGCAAACTGGACATCTGGAATAACATCCCAAGCGTTAGCAAAAAAATGCGGGGTTCATTATGGTAAATTTTTCGCAAGATTAAAGTGGGCTGGGTATGGCAACTATGCAGAGTTCGTTCGGGACAAGTGTGATTCGCATTATAAATTGAATCATAAAAATCCTAGAAAAATTTCTGACCTACCGGCAATACAACAAATTTATTCTTTGTTCAAAGAAGGTAAAACTCAAAGAAAAATAGCACAAGAGCTAAACGAAAATGTTAGCATTATACTTTCTACGATTAGAAAAAACGGATTTCCAACTTGGCAATCTTTTATAACAGAGTATAAAAATCACAAAGTTGTTTCAGTGAAACATACAGGAATAGTTGAGAAAGTTTATGATATCACTGTAAAAGATTATCATAATTTTGCTATAAATCAAGGTGTTATTGTTCATAACTCAGAGTTCGCAGAAATGGAAAATTGTGCTGAGATCGCTTCGGCTCTAAATGTATATGCTGATGAATCATGTGCCACTGATGAGGTCGGGCAAACATTTCATATCTATAGCGACAACTCACAGATTCAATCTACCTTAGAAGAACTCTTTTATGAGGTTCTAAATATCGAGTTCAATGCTCGACGTATGATTCGCAACCTTGTAAAGAACGGCGACTACTTCATGTATGTAGAAGTAGTCCCTGATCATGGTGTTATCAATATAGAACCACTCCCAGTAAATGAAGTAGAACGAGAAGAAGGCTTCGATAAACACGACCCGTATGCAGTGCGTTTTAGACTTATTACCCGTGGCGGTAAATATCTCGAAAACTGGCAGATGCTACATTTCCGTGTTCTAGGCAATGATTTATTCTTGCCATATGGAACAAGCTTACTGGAGTCTGCAAGAAGACCATGGAGACAGCTTACCATGATGGAAGACAGCATGTTGGTGTATAGATTGGTGCGTTCCCCAGAACGTAGAGTCTTTTATGTGGACGTTTCTGCCATTCATCCAAACGATGTGCCGAGTTATATGGAAGGTGTCAAAGAGTCGATGCGTGGCACCTCTGTAATCGACCAACAGCAAGGTAGACAAGACTTCCGTTATAATCCTCTTGCGGTTGATGAAGATTACTTCCTCCCAACCCGGCCCAATAACCAAACCAAGATTGAGTCAATCGCTGGTGGCGCAAACACAACAGCAACCGAAGACGTTGAATATATTCTCAAGAAACTTATCGCAGCGTTGATGGTTCCAAAAGCTTATTTAACATACGACGAAGCCATCTCCAGCAAGGCTACACTTGCCCAAGAAGACATTCGATTCTCCAGAACTGTTGCTACACTGCAAAAGATTGTAGTGGCAGAACTAAACAAGCTAGCCACCATTCACCTTTATGCGTTAGGCTTTGCCGGAGAAGATCTGACAAACTTTGAACTTAGATTCTCCAACCCATCAACTGTTGCCGTCCAACAAAAACTAGCACTCATCTCCAGCAAAATTGAAATAGCTGGCAAAGCTTGGGAACTGTCTAAAGAAACCGGGATGTATTCTATGAACTACATTCAGCGGGAACTGCTGAGTCTAAGACCCGAAGAAATAAACATCATTCGGCAAGAGGCTCGGCAAGATCAAGTGTTCATGGCAGAACTAAAGAAGATTGCAGAAAATCCACCGTTTGATAACAGCGTCGATAGCAACATTGATATCTTTGACAAGGAAAACTATAAGGTTCCAACATCTCCATTCGCTCCAGATAAAAAAGATGTCAGAGATATCGAACAACAAAATCACGAAGACGAACGTGATTACCAAGCTCGCCGAGCAAAGGAAAGAGAAGAAAACGGACAGTCGCCAAAGAATACCCCGATCTCTTTCAATCCAACTCCAAATCTAGACAAGGCGTTTAGACGTAAGAGCCGAAGTAAAGCTCTAACAGGCAACAGAGCATTATCTCTCCCTGATTTCAAAAGCATGTTAGACCCAAATAATCGATATGCTAAAGATGTATACGGAACCCAAGACTTGAACAAGGCTCGAAAGTTCATGCTCGAAGATACAAACCTGCAAAAAGAACTTCTGGGTGAAGTCGCACACCTTGTTCCTATGCGTGGACTAACGAAAGAAACACAATCCTCTCTTCATAAGATGAATGAATCACTGTTCAAAAAAGATATTGAACTACGTGATGTTGAGATTATCAGCGAGGATACAATGGATGATGAACTATTCGTAATTGAAAGAGAACTAAAATAGTCTGTATAGTTCTATTTATCAAAGGCTAGCCGCAAGCAGCTAATGAATATAACTGTTCAAACAGGTATAAAAGCAATGCAACAAAAACTAAAGCACAATAAAAAGCGAAACACTGGCCTTCTATATGAGTTTTTTACTCGATATATCGGCAAGGCAATCTTGGAGAACAGAGACAGCGATATCGTAAAGGCAAAATCTTTGTTGAAAAAACATTTCAACAAAAGTACGGACCTCTACAAAGAACTAAAACTATTCAAGGTGCTGTCTGAAACAAAAACTCAGAACCGTGAACAGGCTCTGCATGTAATAAACAGAGTCCGTGAAGTCGTAAAGTTTCAAAGCCAAGCTCGCCTTGACTTAGAAAAAACTGGACTCATCCACGAAATAAACTCTAACCTAAATGCCGACATGTTCTTTGAAGAATCAATCCTGAGCTATAAACAACTTGGCACTATTCAAGTACTGCTAAACACTTGGAGAGATGAGACTCTCAAAGAAAGTGCCTTGGGAGAAACCGTTTATCTGGAAGAACGACTCATTGAGTTTATGCTGGAACAAAAAGACGCAGAACTTACTGCACAAGCATTGCAAATGACAACAGAAGATGTAGACCGACTCGTTGTTAGCATCATGACAGAAAAAGTCAATAAGAAATATAGTGGATTAGACCCAGAACAAAAACAAATCATCCAACTGTATGTCTTTAGTAAAGATAGCCCAGATACACAACTCAAACTAACAGAAACTCTGACCAGTGTAAAAAATAGATTCATCGGAACCATGGCGTCCTATAGCCATGAGTTCAACTCAGATGAAGTTCTTACCAAAAAACTCAAAGAAGTAAAAACACAACTTCAACGTGATTATAACGACCCCGCTATAGTCTCAGAAGATATGGTCAGCTTCTATCTCGGTTTGTCAAAGTTGGAACATGAGGTAAAAGCAAAATGAGCGACGAAAAAAAATATCTCCTAAAAGAGTTTACTAGCTTTGAATACAATGATGATGACGTAAAGGATTTCTCAGAAGGTAAACCGCTTATCCTAAAAGGCATCCTTCAAAAAGCTAATACCCTCAATCAAAACGGTCGCATCTACCCAAGACACATTCTTGAACGTGAAATCAGAAACTACGAAAAACTTATCCGTGAAAATCGAGCCTTCGGCGAACTAGACCATGCCAACGAACCAATCGTCAACATGAAAAATATCTCCCATGTCATCCGTGAAATCTGGATGGAAGGCGATGTTGTATATGGTAAAGTAGAAATCCTCGAAACCCCTTGTGGCAAAATCATCGAGGCTATCATCAAAGCCAAATGTAAACCCGGCATCTCCAGCCGTGCTCTCGGTTCTCTCCAACGTGAAAATAATGTCAACGTCGTCCAAGATGATCTGCAAATCATTTGCTGGGATTTCGTCAGCGAGCCCTCAACACCGATGGCCTTTATGCAACTAGCAGAATCCCGGCAGTATGATGAGTCTACAATTCGCCAAGTATTCACGAAAAGCGACCTTGTAGACCGTGCTGTGAATGACATTCTCTCCCTCAAGACAAAATAACAACCATACCTCATACTTATCTCTGACCACCCCCGGACCACCCCCGGACCATACCAAGGAGAAAAGTATGTTGTTTTTTTATCAAGGTTTTTCTAAAGTTCCATGTGTATATGAGATAATCAACACACACTCAGGAAGAAGATATGTTGGCCAAGCCAAGGAACCAAAAAGTAGATGGATACGTGGACACAAAGAGTCTCTTCTTCGTAATGTCCATAAGAACCAATACATGCAACATGATTACAATAAGTGCTTTGCAAAATTAGGCCACTCGGATTTTCTGGAGTTCCATATTTTGGAACCCCTTCCAGACTCACTGCCGGAACAACGAGATGAGCGGGAACAATATTGGATAACGGAGAGAGTAAAGATTTGTGAACTCTACAACCTCACATCTGGCGGGCAAGCAAATAATGTCTTGAGTAATCAAACCAAGCAAAAGATCAGCGAGACAAAAAAGAAGTTCTATCAAACAGCGAAAGGTAAGGCTCTTATAGAAAAGCTCGCTGCTGACAGAACTGGCAAGACTTACGAAGAGCAGTATGGTGCTGAGAAGGCTTTGGAAGTAAAGCAGAAGATCAGGGACAATAAGTTAGTTGAGATGAATAGACCGGAAGTAAAAGAGAACTTGCGTCAGCAGCTTAAGGGTAAGACAAACGTCGAGAGATACGGGCAAACAAAAGCGACTGAGGTAAAAGCCAAACAAAGTATAGCACGCAAGGGAAAGTATACAGGAGCAGATAGTTCACGTTTCAAAATGATTGATGGTATTTGCTTACAGTCTCCAAGTGGAACTGTATATACGAGCATTGAGGGTATCAAGGAATTTGCGGAGTTGCATGGTTTATCTCGAAATCATTTGTCTGAACTTTTGTCTGGCAAAAGAAAGACACATCATGGCTGGCAACTAGTTATCGTCAAAGGATAAGCCGCTCAAGATAAAACTAAACAATACGACAACAGTATTACAAAGAATATCCTTAGTTCCCATACATGGAAAATAAATTATGAAAATACCAAAGGCAGAGTTCAAAAGCATTATCAAGGAATGCCTTAAAGAGCTAATCAATGAAGGTGCGATTGACCACATGGTTGGAGGGATGGCTGACGACCGTGCAGCAACTGTCCAGCATAACAACATGTTGCAAGATCCAAGAGTTCGTGCAGCCGCATCGCAAACAGCTGGTGGGAATCCTCAACAAACAGCACTTATGGAACAGATTTTTGCTGACACTGCAATGAACTCTCTCCCGCATCATATGAGAAACGAAGTGCCGGGACAGGGAAGTGGTATAAACCTAGCAGCAATCGATGAATCATTCTCTTCCAGTAAACAACATTTACCACAACGAAATCCTTTGCCGCCAAGAGATGCACAGCAGCAATCGCAGCAACGGCAAGCTGGATCTCCTGCAAGCCGCTGGGCTAATCTAGCATTCAACTCGCCAATAAGCAACCGTCCATCAGGCGGCGGCAGTGCTGGCCATCTCCCAGGCTCCAAAAAAGGTTCGTTCGAATAAACAAATAATAAATCTGGTTTATTGCATAGTTATATCCTGAATGCCTTTATAGGCACACGCAAGGAGAATGATTATGACACACGACCCGTCCAACACCAAACTTTCAAAACCTGACTACGGCGACAGAAACTATGCGGCAGCTGGTGTTATCAATGCTGATGGCTCAGATGGTCCTGCCAACGACAAACTAGGAATACGGGACACCCACCTCGCCGCCGCCTATCCTACTTCCCAAATACTTCATGGGCGCTACACTATGACCGACGCCGCCGATCTCCTTGCAGAAATTCCAACCGGACGTGAAGGGAATTCCGATTTCCCAAAATATAGGAGAAACTTTACTCCTTTAGCCCCAGCCACCGACGAACTATACGGCAATGTCAGATCAAAAAACTTTACGCCAGAAGTTGGCAGTGGTCTTGGCACCGCTTACTCGCCAACAGTTGTCTCTCCCGGTGCTAGCGCAGGCTTTAGTCCCAATACTCTCGCTGTGGTTCCAGGCGTTATACCAAGCAAAGCACCCCAAGATGCAGCTGCCCGTGCTTCAACGACCCAACCTACAATAAACCCAGCGGGCTTCCATAACGATGCTGACACAGCTGTAGTCGGCACCGTTCGCAGATTTACTTTAGGCGAAGGTTCTAATTCTAATACTGATCGTCGCCGAGCGTAAATCTCTTTCGAGCGGTATATATAAGTAAGAACCACTAGGAGTATCATAGTATGTCCACACCACTGTTCCAAGAAGCACTTATCGAAGCTAAGAAACTTCGTGCAGCCGCAACAGAAGAAGCAAAAAACGCTGTCCTTGAAGCCGTTTCGCCAATGATCAAAAGAATGATCGACCAAGAAATTTCTGGCGTTATTTTGGAACAGGAAGAACCCGCAGCAGATCTACCACCTCCAGCACCACCACCACCGTCTCCCGATGCTGGTGCCACTGGTCCGGTTGATGTAACAGCACCTCCCGGTGCAGAAGCTGCACCACCAATGCCGGGAATGGCACCGGCTGTTGCAAAAGCTGCACCACCAATCGTAGCACCAGAAGGAACATCAGTTCCCGGCAAGTTCGAAACAGACCCAACTACTGGTGCTCCAACAATCGTTCTAAATATCAACGACTTGTTCACAAAAACAGCACCAGAAGCCGCAGCAGGAACCGGAGAGCTTCCACCAGCGGAAATGCCTGCACCGGAATCACTGCCACCTTCTGATGCCGAACCTCCTCCTCCCGGCACAAATCCCGAAGAACCACCACCACCAGCATTGGCAGAAATCTATCGTGCTGTCAATCGCCTTCTTGCCGAGCAAAAGAGAAAAAAATCTTCACTAAAAGAAGATGCAGCTGCCGCTCCAATAGCTCCAGCACCAACTGCCGCTGGAGCACCTCCTGTTCCCCCACCACCGGGAGGGCCACCAGTGCCACCAGTACCGGGCATGACGCCAGAGCAAATGATGGCAGCAACACCAGTGCCGGGAGCACCGCCCGCTCCCGGCGCTATTGATCCAGCTACAGGTCTGCCAATGGCAGCACCTCCTGTACCGGGAGCACCACCACCACCAGTGCCGGGAGCACCGCCCGCTCCCGGCGCTATTGATCCAGCTACAGGTCTGCCAATGGCAGCACCTCCAGCAGCACCTCCAGCAGCACCTCCAGCAGCACCTGCTGTACCGGGAGCACCACCACCACCAGTGCCGGGAGCACCACCGCCTCCACCCGTCACTGAATACAAAATATTCAAGGCTGGCCTAGAGCGTGTAGAAGAAGCTGTCAACAGCTTGGCTAAGCGAACTGCCAATCGTTCGTCTCTGGTCAAGGAAGTTCATCAGAGAGACGTGCTTTCTCTATATGGTAAACTTGTTGGTTTGAAAGATAAAAATGCAATATCCGCAAGAGTCTTTGCTCTCAATGAAGAACGCTTGGATTTGCTCCACGAAAATCTAAATCTGATATATAGTTATACCCAAAATCCACTAACAAAGGGAAAGACAATGAGAACAAAGAATTCACTTAGAGATTTTGCACGTTCGCTTTTCGAAGGTGCAGAAGGTTTTGATAAAAATAAAGAAGTTGGTCATGTAGATCCAGATGGCGATTCTGATGGCATCGATGCAGACCATGCACATAACGTCTCTGGTAATCCAAAGAAGCACGACGCCAAAGCTGCCGCTGCTCCTTTTGCTACCAGAGCAAAAAACGATTATCCCGGCAAGCCTGATGGCACTTCTCTTTTAGAGCAACTGGAAGAAGAAATCGCCGAAATGATGGGCGAGATGAATACCGACGAGGGTGCAGACGAAGCTGTTCTTGAAATGGCTGATGAAGACGTGATGGCAGAAGCCCGCAAGGCTCGTTCTCGTCTACGTCGCATTCGTGAGCAAGCAGAAGCAGAAGAAGCTGCCGCCGAAGATGACGAAGACGGCGGCGATGATCATCTCTCCCTTACCATTGATCTAGATGGCGTTTCTGGAGATGATGTAGGCAACGTAAATGTTTCCCTCGACGGTGATGACCTCGACGTGGACATGGACGACGAAGGCGACGAAGAAGCTCCTGCCGACATGGATGACATGGGCGGCGAAGGCGACGAAGAAGCTCCTGCCGACATGGGAGACGACAGCGAAGAAGCTCCTGCTGACATGGAAGACGAAGAAGAAGTCATGAAGGAAGCTCGTCGCCTGATCCGCAGAGGCACACAAGCTTCATCAGAAAACAATGCTCTCCGTGGCCAACTTCAAGAGACACGGCTCTTGACAGCTCGTTCGCTGTACTTGAACAAAATTTTCGTGAGAGACGATTTATCAGGGGCACAAAAACGTAAAATCGTTGAGTATCTCGATAGTGCTCGCACCATTGCCGAAGCCAAAGAAGTCTACAACCGAGTTGTTCGTGTTTTGAACACGGCAACTAAGTCTGGCATTATGAAAGAATCTGCCGACCGCAGATATGTTCTCTCAGAAGCCAACCGTCAGGTAGAGCCTTCCTTCGACACTTCACGGTGGCAAATTCTTGCTGGCGTGAAGAAAACTGCAAAGTAGCATCTAGTTAGAGATTACATACCGAATAACTGGTAAATCAAAAGAAACAAGGAGACAAAAAAATGTCAAGAACACTCACTCTATCACAACTCGCTGAAGGTATCAATCGAACCACAGCAACTTCTGGCGACGATCGTATCGTCAAGAAGTGGAACAAGACTGGTCTGCTCGAAGGGCTTTCGGCTCTGGGCGCACAGAAAATGGCACGTCTGCTTGAAAACCAAGCAGTTGCCGTTCTCCAACCCGGCAACCAAATGCTCTCAGAAAACCTTGCGCTCTCAAATGGCAGCGCAGGCATGGGCAACTCAGGTCAGGTTGCTGGTTTCACCAACGTTGCATTCCCAATCGTTCGCAGAGTATTCGCTGGCCTCGTTGCCAACGAAGTAGTTTCGGTTCAACCAATGTCGCTCCCAAGCGGCCTCTTGTTCTACCTTGATTACACCTACGGCTCAAACGTTGGTGGTGACGCTGGTACAGGCGCAAACCAGTTTTCAACCACTGGTTCAGTCGCATCCGAAACATATTCACGGGCTCAGTCAATCTATACAAACCCAGCTGGCTCAGCAATCCGCACCAGCGGTTCGCTCGCAGCTGGCGGTCAATATAACCTAATCGGTTCAGGCTACTCCAAGGTCCACGTCCAAGGCAAACTCCCAACAGGGGTAGTCGGTCTTGGCTCATGGACAGGTGGAACAACTTGGGCCACTGGTTCAGCAGTGACAACCGCAGCTGGTTTCGTTGGTTACAACGCTCGGCTAGTAAGCTATGACCCAACCCTTCAAGTTGATCTTGAAGAAAATAAACTGGATTATATCTTCCTTGTCGTGTCAGCATCACAACTTACAGATTCAAGCTGCATTCAATATGCAGACCTCACCTCACTAGAACAAGTTGCGATTACTGGTCTTGGTGCTGGTGCTGCCAACTGTGTGGGCGTCCCAGCCCGTTATCAAGGTGGCGAAGGCGTATTCAACTTCCGTCGCCACAACCAACGTGGCAACTGGACCGAAGCTGGTGCAAGTTCGACCTTTACCGTTGATCCATTCAACGGCACCCACCTTATCTTCGCTCTTGCAATCTCCAATGGCGGAACTGCTCCATCTGTACTTGGAAACGTCACATCACAGGTTACTGCCTCGGCAGCTATCTCTGATCGTCTGGATGCGAGCCTCGGCGACGGCGCAGTGCTCACCATCCCAAGCTTTGAATCAAACTTCAATGTCGATTCAAGCCCACGTATTCCAGACGTAGATATCAAGATTGATTCGGTTTCAGTAACCGCAACAACCCGTAAGCTCCGTGCTCGTTGGTCGCCAGAAATGGCCCAAGACCTCACTGCTTACTACTCAATCGACGTAGAAGCAGAACTCACAAACATCCTTTCAGAAATGATCACTCTCGATATCGATCGTGAGATTCTGAACGACCTTCTGACACAAGCTCAAGCAGCTAACTACTTCTGGAGCCGTGCTCCCGGTCGCTTTGTGAACAAGTACACTGGTACAGAAGTAGCCCGTACCAGCACTGTATACCCCGGTCCACAGTTCACAGGTACAGTTCGTGAATGGTACGAGACACTCATCGAAACCATCACCGACGCAGCAAACGTTATTCACAAGAAAACCCTTCGTGGCTCAGGCAACTTCATTGTTTGCTCACCAGAAGTCGGCACCATTCTTGAAGCAACAGTTGCTTACCGTGCTAACTACAAGATCGACAGCGACGGCCAAGTTCGTGATAACATGAGCATTGGCGCAGAAGCAGTCGGCACTGTAAACGGTCGCTACTCAGTGTTCGTTGACCCATACTTCCCAGTAAACAAGATCCTTGTTGGTCTTAAGGGTTCGACCTTCCTTGAGAGCGGTTATATCTATGCTCCATACGTGCCACTCATTCTCACACCCGTTATCTACGGACAAGAGGATTTCACCCCACGTAAGGGCATCATGACCCGCTACGGCAAGAAAATGGTCCGTGCAGACTTCTACGCAACGGTCACATGCCTTGATATGCAAAT
>Ga0209596_1000855_pt1 | contig 27257 bp, 24 predicted proteins | sample M_130807_MF_Meta_FD_187314 | JGI IMG/M metagenome (GOLD analysis project Ga0209596, IMG submission 187314) | Freshwater microbial communities from Lake Montjoie, Canada to study carbon cycling - M_130807_MF_MetaG (SPAdes) (version 2) | ecosystem: Environmental > Aquatic > Freshwater > Lake... | reverse complement strand
CACCGTAGGTTCTTCCTTAGCATGTGATCCAGATAAAGAACCATCTTTAAAAATTCCAGATTTAAAAGAAGAGGATATTACTTTTCTAGAAACATTAATTGATAAGATGAACGAAGTACTTGAGCCTATGAAATCTTTTATTTTACCAGGCGGACATCAAGCTATTTCAACAGCACATATTGCACGTTGCGTGTGTCGTCGTGCAGAACGTTGGTGCGTTAATTTACAGGAAGAAGATTTATTTGTAGAACCACTGGTTATTAAATACTTGAACAGACTAAGTGATTATTTATTTGTCTTGTCTAGATATATTGGGCATTTAAATGGAGTGCCAGATTCTCCTTGGAAACCAAGAGTGTAGGATTATAAAAATTTTCCGTCTTTCATTGTTAAACTTCTATTGCTCATTGCAGCAAGTGATTCATTGTGTGTTACCATTAAAAAACTTTGATTCATTTCATTTCTTAATCGAATAAAAAGTTCGTGTAAGGCATTTGCATTTTCACTATCTAAATTACCTGTAGGTTCATCGGCAAAAATAAGTGCAGGGCTATTTAATAAGGCACGGGCCACCGCCACTCTTTGTTGTTCACCACCAGATAAACTATGGGGCTTTTTATCAACTTTGTCGGCAAGTCCCATAAAGTCTAAAAGCTCCATGGCTTTTTGATGTATTTGTTTGGAAGGCATTTTGGCAATCCAGCCCGGTATAGATATATTTTCAATTGCAGTGAATTCGGGTAGTAAATGGTGGAACTGAAAGACGAACCCGATTTTTTGATTTCGGTAATGCGCCAAAGCGGTATCAGAAATTGTGGTGATATCTTGACCTTCAAAAAATACCTGGCCTTTATCGGCTTTTTCCAAACTGCTCACAATGTATAAAAGGGTTGATTTGCCGGCACCAGACGGGCCAACGATACTTACTAATTCCCCTCTGTTAACCTCCAAGGAGACGCCCTTAAGCACCGATACGGGGCCATATTGTTTCCATATATCCTTGGCTACTAGTAGTTTTGGCGCTTGATCCATGGTACAAACCTAGCAATTCCCAGTCAAATTTGACAAAATTTAAAGATTTGTTTACATCCTGTAGAAAAAACAGATTTGGTTATATCATTTATACGGCTACTTTTGCAAAAAATAAAGCTATGTTTTGGACTTTAGAATTAGCCAGCTTTTTAGAAGAAGCTCCATGGCCAGCTACCAAAGATGAATTGATTGATTACACCATCAGAAGCGGTGCTCCTATCGAAGTAGTGGAGAACTTGCAAGAGTTAGAAGACGAAGGTGAAGTGTATGAGAGTATCGAAGATATTTGGCCTGACTATCCAAGCCACGACGATTTTATGTTTAATGAAGACGAGTACTAATTTTAAGAATTTTTATAGAATATAAAATTCTTAAAATTAGTCTCTAATGATTTTATAAAAAAGCATCCCAATTTATTGGGATGCTTTTTTATTTATAATTTTACTGAAATTTTATAAAATATAAATTTCAATTCTTAAAAATCTAATGATAAAAAATAATAAAGGGCCCCGAGCAATCGGGACCCTTTATTATTTAGATGGGTTAGTAAGTACTATTTTAAAAAGTCAATTTAAAATAAAGAAGCATTAAGCTTAAAACAAATACCACTGAGTTGGCTACAAATACTGGCTTGCTTTTTATTAAGTAAGCATAAGTAAGCCACACAATCGTACTTGAGATAACAATAAGAATCATAAGCAAGCTTAAATCACCTACGCTTTGTGATTTCCAGGAAAGGTATACTTGAGGTATAAAAGTGATACAGCTAAGTAGTGAACCTAGATAGCCTATAAATTCTATTAACTTAGGGTTTATTTCTTTTTTCATAAACTAAAATATAGGTGCGGTTAAGAAATATTATTCTGTAATACCTGCTTTTTGCATAATTAAATCACTTACGCCCGTTGTGGAGTAACCTCCATCATGGAATAAGTTTTGCATGGTAACCATTTTCGTAAGATCAGAAAACAAGGTCACGCAATAATTAGCACAATCTTCGGCAGTAGCATTTCCTAATGGAGCAATAGCATTGGCGTAATCAAAAAAGTCGCCAAAACCTTTAATGCCAGTACCTGCAGTTGTTTTAGTAGGAGATTGGGAAACAGTATTCACACGCACTTTGTTTCTTAAGCCATAATGGTATCCAAAACTACGTGCAATAGATTCCAATAATGCTTTAATATCTGCCATATCGGTATAAAACGGGAAAGTTCTTTGTGCTGCTGCATAAGTAAGTGCCACAACACTAGCTTCGTTATTTAAGGCATCCATTTTATAGGCAACGCTTAACATTTTATGCAAAGACATAGCAGAAACATCTACTCCTTTTGCATAATAGTCATAGTTCAATTCTGGGTAAGCAATTTTCTTACGAATGTTAACACTCATGCCTATTGAATGCAAAACGAAATCTATTTTACCGCCTAATATTTCTTGAGATTGGGTAAACAAGTTGGTTAACTCTTCCACGCTAGTAGCATCGGCTGGAACAATTTTAGAATTTGTTTTTTCGGCCAATCCATTTATTTCACCCATGCGCATTGCAATAGGAGCGTTAGTTAAAACAAATGTTGCACCTTCTTCATGTGCTTTTTCGGCCACTTTCCAAGCAATAGAGTTGCTGTCTAATGCACCTGTTATAATTCCTCTTTTTCCTTTTAGTAAATTGTACGCCATTTGTATGGTTTATTTAATTGCTGTAAAAATAATTATAATATCTTATATAAAGACAATATTAAAGTCAATAATACTAAGAAGCCAATAGTTCTTTAGCATTGTCTATGGCAGACTTGCTAGGAGGGTCGCCGCCAATCATGGTAGCAATATGCTGAACGCGTTCTTTGGCATCTAATGTTTTCAAATAAGTATGCGTAGTAGTACCTTTTTGCTCTTTATAAACATATAAGTGCGCATTGCCTTTGGCGGCAATTTGAGGTTGATGGGTAATACATAAAACCTGTCTGGCTTGGCCTAAATTTTGCAAGAGTAAACCCACTTGTTTGGCAGGTTCTCCAGAGATGCCGGTATCAATTTCATCAAATATCATAGTAGGTAAATCCACCGATTTTGCTACCAGGGATTTTATGCATAACATTAATCTACTTAATTCACCACCACTTGCTACTTTTTTAATGGGCTCAAATTTTTGGGTATTGTTGGCGTCAAATAAGATATCCACTTTGTCTTTTCCAAATAAGTTATAAGGTACTTCGTCAATGGTCACTTTAATTTTTGCATTAGGCATGCCCACTTGGTGTAATAATTTATTTACATTATTGGTAAGAGGAGTCATTTGCTTTTCTCTCTTACTCGTTAAAGTTGCTGCATGAGAAATAACTTCTTTCTCTAATTCTTTTACACGCTTAGTAAGCTCGCTTATTTGATCATTCAAATTTAAAACCTCCGTTAAATCTTTTTCCAATGCTGCAGTAATTTCCAATAGCTCTGCAGTGGTTTGCACCTTGTGTTTTTTGAGTAAATTATACCCTAAGGAAAGACGTTCTTGTAGGAGGTTAATTTTTTTATCGTCGAAGTCGATTTTATCCTGCCAATTATTTAAATCGCTAGCAATATCCGCTATTTCAATTTGAGCAGCTTTAAGTCTGTCAACAAGGGTTGCGAAATCGGGCTGCCATTTAACAATGCTTTCTAAATTATGCCCCATTTGTTTTAGTTGTTGCACAATGGGGTTATCAGAATTATCAAGTACTTGAATGGATGCTGCTAGTTGAGACTTAATGCCCACCGCATTTTCTAAAAATTTTAATTCTTGCTCTGCGTTTTCGATTTCGTTTTCTTGTAATTGTAATTCAGCTAATTCTTTATGTAAATGCTGTTTGTAACTCTCTGTTTTTTCAAAATCTTCTTTTTGAGTCAATAAGCTTTGTAGTTTTTTCTCCTGCTCTTTCCACAATGTAAACGTTTGTTGGTATTGTGCAAGCTCTTTTTGCGAACTCGCTAAGGCATCAATAACGGTTCGTTGAAAATCGGTGTCGCCTAAAGCCATCGTGTCAAACTGCTGATGCAGATCAACCAATTTGCTTGTTAAATCTTTTAATACAATAAGCGTTACTGGCGTATCATTAATAAAAGCCCTTGATTTTCCTTGGGCACTAATTTCTCTTCTTATAATTAATTCTTCATGTAATTCAATTTCATTTTCTGCAAAGAAAGGTTCATACATTTTTGTGTCGCTTAAATGAAATACACCTTCAATAAAACATTTTTTACTAGCGTCTCTACAAACAGTACTATCGGCACGATCTCCTAATATTAAACCGAGCGCCCCCATAATAATACTTTTACCCGCGCCTGTCTCTCCTGTAATAACAGATAGCTGGTTGGATAGATCGATGCTTAAATGATCTATTAAAATATAGTTTTGAATTTCTAACTTGGTTAACATCGTAAGCTGCAATATACATTACCCGAAAATGATGCACAAATTTTGTTCTTAAAAAAAGATTTATTGTTTTAAACAACGCTGAATGCCCGACTTTGCTTTCTGGTCTAAAGAATTTTTGAAAGCGTGGTTTTTCATGTTTATACAGGTATTAAAAAACTCAATGGCTTTTGAGTATGAGCCTTTATGCTCATACAATAAGCCAACTTGTAGGGCGGCACGGGCTGCAAAATATTCTGTTAAATTTTCTCCCTTCTCAATGGCCGATTTATAAAATCGTATAGCATTATCTGCATCGCCCATTAAATCGTAAATGCGACCTAATCGGTAGGCGAATTCTGTTTTATCTGCCTCGGTTGCAAAGTCGTTAGTTGTTTTGCCTGCTAAAATAGCAAGTGCTTGTGTCTGATAGCCACCATCACTTAGTAGCCTTGCTTTTAATAAAGTAGGATGAGGCCATGTGCCTTTTTTTGCATTTTGAAAAGCTAGCTTATCTGCATCGGTAATTTGATTGCCTTGCGTCAATACATTATTACGATATGCAGCCGCTTTTTTAGTGTCGCCCTGCATATAAGCAATCCAACTTAACCTTTCATAAGAATCCTTCACATAAAAATTACCTTTAAAAGTAGTCACGAATTCGGTAAATGCTTTTTGTGCTTTATCTAATTTTAATTCATTAATATAAGCATAGCCAATTTCAAATTGCCAAAAGGGAAGTGGCATATAAGCATCAGTCATCTCCATTTCTTGAACAATCTTGAGTGCTTTACTTGATTGTTGATGATTCAAGTATAGGTTAGCTGCCATGTAAGAATGATACTGATTTTTCTTAAAGTCATAAGGAGCAGATTCTATAAACTCAAAAGCCTTTTCTTGATTGCCTTCAAAATTCATTAATAAAAATGGATAAACAAATAATGCTTCATTTCTACTTCTTGCACTGTATTCATCTTTACTATTAATGTATTTAAGTACTAAGGCATTGCCATCAGTTATTTTGCCACTCATGCCTAATACATTGGCCATCCAGGCATAGCCTTTAGGTACCGTGCCAATAATAGTGGTCATTAAGCCATAGTACACATCGCCTTGTGTGAATTTGGGAAACAATTTTTTATTCTCTTTAAAGTGTAGATACGCTTTTCTAAAATCTAAAGCAGCATCCCAATTTTTATCAAAGCGAATAGCCACTAAAGATTTATGTAAATGAGTAACACCTAAACAATATATATAATAAGGAGATTGTTTAGGGCCTGTTTCAAAAAGCTGCATGCGCTTTTCAAATTGAGGATATAGCTTTTCGTAATCGGCAACGCTTTCGTTAAAAAATAATTGATAAAAATCGGCGTAGCTTTCAAGTAAAGGGTTGATTAAATTAGTAGGGCTATTTTTTTTCTCTACCTCTAACCATTTTCTTGCTTCTGGAATTCTGAACGAAGTAATGGCATCATAAATTTGTTGCGACTTATCATTCCAATTATATTGCAATTGTGCAAAAAGGTTTCCGCCTAATGTAAATACTAAAATTGCAAGCAATAACCATTTTCTCATAGGGTAAAAATAAAGAAAGGGTAGCTGTTAGGCCACCCTTCTTGATTATTTTTTAAAACTATTTTTAGTTTTACTTCTTATTGGACTCTTTCGTTACATCTTCTTCCACCAAGATACGACCGCAGTTTTCACATACGATGATCTTCTTGTGTAAACGAATTTCGCTTTGGCGTTGAGGCGGGATTGAGTTAAAGCAACCACCACAAGCGTCTCTTTCTACAGTTACCACGGCTAGGCCATTGTGGTAACTATTTCTAATACGATCGTAGCTATATAATAAACGCTCATCAATGTGCGCTCTAGCATCTTCGCTCTTTTTTCTTAAGTCTTTCTCTTCAATTTCTGTATCAGCTATAATCTTCTCTAATTCGCTTTTCTTATGTGTTAAAACGCCATCCTTAACAGCAATTGTTTTTTTAGCAGCATCCAATACCTTAATCTTTTCTGCTAATTCCTCGTTTGCGTCACGAATGTGTTTTTCGCCTAGTTTAATTTCTAAACCTTGCATTTCTAACTCTTTGTTAATAGCTTCAAACTCACGATTGTTTTTAACGTTCTCGCTTTGTTTTTCGTATTTTGCAATTAATTCTTCACTTGTTTTTATCGCTGCTTTTTTCTCATCGATAAATTCAGTGATACCATTAATTTCTTCTTCAATTCTAGTTTGTCTGTTTTGCAAACCTTGAACTTCATCTTCTAAATCTTTTACTTCCATTGGTAATTCACCACGAAGAATTTCAATCTGATCAATACTGCTATCAACAGTTTGAAGTTTGTAAAGATTAACTAATTTTTCTTCAACCGAAAAGTCTTTGACTGATGCCATATTTTCAAATTTATTTGGATGGTCTTAAATAAGTGAACCTCAATCTTTAAGGTAGTGCACAGGTTGTGTGTTTACCAAGGATTCGAGGACGGCAAAGGTAGGGAATTTAAGCTTCAAATTAGCAACAATTAGGGGAGCGACCCATTGTTCGCTTTCCCAATGGCCAATATCTATCAGTAAAAGCTGCCCATCCGCCTCAAAAAAGTCATGATATTTAAGGTCGCTGGTGATAAAACAGTCAATATTTTGGGCTTTGGCATCGGCAATAAGGAAACTACCTGATCCACCACATAAGGCAATGGTTTTCAATGGCTTTTTTATAAATTCGGTATGTTTAAGCACCGTTACATTTAACTTTTCTTTTATCCATTTTAAAAATTCAACCTCGTCGGTTTCAAGGGGAAGATCGCCCACAAGCCCCGAGCCTATTTCTCCACCATTTTGGTCCTTAAAACCTGGTTTAGGGGTTAAAATTCTTCTATTTTCTAGGTGAAGTCTATCGGCCAGGGTTTTATTGACCCCGTCGAGTAAACTGTCCAAATTGGTATGAATCGCGTAAAGCGCAATATTATTTTGGATGGCTTTTACGACCGCTCTTGAAACATAATGGTGACTGTTAAATTGCTTCAATCCTTTAAAAACAATTGGGTGATGGCTAACAATTAAGTTGCAACCATTGGCAATGGCTTCATCAATGACAGCTTCGGTGCAATCTAAGGAGCATAAAACGCCAGTGCAATTCAAGTCGGGGTTACCAACAATAAGTCCGGCATTATCATAGGGTTCTTGCCAAGCAAGGGGTGCCCAATCTTCCAAGGCGGATATAATTTTACTAATTTGCATTCCTAAAATTAAATATTATTGCCAACTATTTAGATTTTAAATTGTTAAAGTAAGATGCAAAAGGCAATCTCTATATTTTGGTTTAGGCGCGATTTAAGATGGCAGGATAATGCAGGATTGTATTATGCGCTTTACCAAGCCAAGTTGGAAGGACATCAAGTGCTACCCATTTTCGTTTTTGATAAAACTATTTTAAGTCAATCAGAAGATAAAGCAGACAGAAGAGTAGATTTTATTCACCAAACCCTTTCTCGTTTACAAACTGATTTAGTGTCCAAAGGAAAATCGCTTTGGGTGCAATTTGGAACGCCCGTTGAAGTTTTTGAAAAGCTATTTAAAGATTTTAATGTCAAGTCGGTTTATACTAATCATGATTATGGTCCCAAAGCAAATGCAAGAGATGCAGCTATTGAAAAAATGGCTTTAAAAATAGGAGCAAGCTATCATCATTATAAGGATCAGGTCATTTTTGAAAAAGACGAAGTAATTAAAGATGATGGCAAACCTTATACCATCTATACGCCCTATGCCAATAAATGGAGAACAGTTTGGGCTGGAAAAATTCCTAAAAAACATCCCTCCGAAAAACTACTCGATTATTTTTTAGACACCAAGGCATACAAACTACCCACTTTAAAAGAAATAGGTTTTGAAAAAACAGATCTAGTTATACCTCCAATGCAGTATGATACTAAGTTGGTAAAAAATTATACGGAGCAAAGAAATTTCCCTGCTTTAAATGCCACCACTCATTTAAGTGTGCACTTGCGTTTTGGAACTATCTCTGCAAGAGCACTGGCACTAGAAACGCAAAGCTTAAATACTACTTTTTTTAATGAATTAATTTGGCGCGATTTTTATCATATGATTTTATGGCACTTCCCGCAAGTAGCTGAAGGAAAATCATTTAAGGCAAAATATGATTTTATAGAGTGGCGTAACAATGAAAAAGAATTTGAAGCTTGGTGTGAAGGACGTACGGGCTATCCAATTGTAGATGCGGGTATGCGAGAATTAAATACTACTGGTTTTATGCACAATAGAGTGCGTATGATTGTAGCTAGTTTTTTAACCAAGCATTTATTAATTGATTGGCGTTGGGGCGAAGCGTATTTTGCACAAAAATTATTAGACTTTGATTTAGCTGCCAATAATGGTGGTTGGCAATGGGCTAGTGGAAGTGGTTGTGATGCAGCGCCTTATTTTAGAGTATTTAATCCGCGCTTACAAACCGAAAAATTTGATAAAGATTTAAAATACATCAGACATTGGGTGCCCGAACTAGATTCGTTAAATTATCCCCAACCCATTGTAGTTCATGAAGAAGCCCGCGAGCGTGTATTAGCTGCTTATGCAAAAGCCTTGAAAGAATAATAATTATAGTTGAACAGATAGTTTTAATTGTCCTCCAAGTCCATCTTGAATGATACGCATTAAAGTAGATAACCTAATATCTGATGCATCATTTTCTATTCTTGAAATGTAAGATTTATTAGTCCCAGATTTTTTTGCAAGTTCTTCTTGCGTCATTCCAAGTTTTAATCTTGCTTCTTCAAGTAGTACACCCAATTTAAAAGCTTCAAACCCTTGTTCCCATTTCTCTCTCTTTTTATTACCTCTTTTTCCATACTTGTGGTCAATCAATTCTGTTAAGGTGGCAATGTTTTTATTTTTAGTCGATTTCATTTTTATATTCCTCCATTATTTTTAAGGCCTTTGTGATTTCGGATTTTGGTGTTTTGTCAGTTTTCTTCTGAAATCCATTTCCGAGAACAATAATATTCCCTTCGTAAAAAAAGCAAAATATTCTAAAAATATTGCTAATAACCTCTACTCTAATTTCATATAATCCTTTTGTTCCTTCAATGTGTTTTAGATATTTAATAGGGACAGCCGGTATTGTAGCAATGAGTGTAAGTGTCCATTCTATTTTAGTTTGAACTTCACTTACTTGCTCATCATAGAAATCTAGAAAATATCTTTTATAAGTTACTACGATTCTCTGCATCTATGAAGTTACCTAAATAGACAACAAAACAAAATTAATCTATATAAAATTTGTAAAAAAATTATTTTCTAAGTAATTGAATATAAATGATTTAGAATCTATTCTAAGTTATTTAGAAAGGATATTATCATTAAATGTTTTTTCTAATTGAGCTATCGCTTTTCTTCCTGTATCGCCCATATCAATACTAAAATCGTTTACATATAAATCAATGTGCTGACGCATTACTTCTTCAGACATTTCTTGTGAATGCATTTTAATATAGTCAGGTAAAATTTTGTAACTATTAGCAAAAGCATATTGTACACTTTCTTTAATAAGGGCATCTACCATCACAATATCATTGGGGTTAATATCATTGCGCGCAATAATTCCGCCGAGTGGAATAGGGGCATTAAAAGTTTCTTCAAAATAAGTACCCAAGTCCATCCATTTGCTTAAACCTTTTGCAGCATAGGTAAAACGGTTTTCATGAATAATCACGCCAGCATCTACTGCGCCACTTAATACCGCTTCTTCAATTTCATTAAATACTAAAAATGTTTTATTTGTAAGCTTAGGAAAAGCCAAGCTAAAAAGTAAATGGGCGGTGGTATTGATTCCAGGAATGGCCACGCGCATCAAAGCCTCATCTGGCTTACCTTCTGGCTTATTCATATCTTCCTTGTAAATTAATAATGGTCCAACGCCTTTGCCTAAAGCGCCACCGCTATTTAGTAAATTATACGTATTTTTTACTAAGGGCCAAACACCGTAACTAATTTTTGAAAAAGGAAGTTTGCCTGCAATAGCCCATTCGTTTAAAGTTTGCACATCTTGTAAATGCACTTTAAAAGTATAGCCTTTGGTATCTATTTTATGATTCACTAAAGCATCAAAAATAAAAGTATCATTAGGGCAGGGAGAAAAACCTATTTCAAACTCAGGCATGGTTAGGTAATTTATGGAGTGCGTCTAAGTATTGCAATAAGGTTTCATTTAAATTATAAATGGCTTCTTTCATTTTCCATTTGGCTTTATTTCTTTCGCCCACATAATTAGAAACTGCACGAATCTGCATAAAAGGAATATTTAAATCACGACCCATATAATGTAATGCGGCGCCTTCCATCGATTCTAAAGAGGCTTTATATCTTCCATTGTATAATTCCATTTTACTTTTATCGGTGCTAATGGTATTTACTGTCACACTTTTTTTAGTAGAAAGATTCAATACGTTGTATTGTTTTAGCCAAGGGTTAGGCAATGATTTTTTTTCATAAGGCGCGTCGTTAGGCTTATCTAATTTCAAATCGAATAAATCTTTCCAAACCTTATTTTCCATCACGCCAATATCTCCCGCAAAATCATCTTTTACAGCAAACACTTTACCCAAAGGAATTTTTTTATCAAAACTTCCGCAAATACCCACTTGAATAATAAGGGTAGGTGTTTCTTGAACAAACATTTTCATAAGTGAAACGCTACTCGCTAATAAGCCAATACCAGATTCATGAAAGCCAACCGAAAAACGTTTGTTATTGGTCGCAAAAGAGGGGTTAATTTTTTGATAAGTGGGCATCCATTCCCCGTTGGTAGCCGCCGTAATAATTACACGCATAGGACAAAGGTCGGGAAAGGCCTGTGAAAAATGGTTAAGTTGGCCATCAAATTTATATCTTTACAAAAATATTGGAGACATGGTGTATTTAACAAGGGCGGAACATTTTAATGCAGCACATAAATTGGCTAATCCTAATTGGAGCAAGGAAAAAAATGAAGAGGTATTTGGGGTTTGTGCAAATGAAAATTGGCATGGGCATAATTATGAAATTTTTGTCACTGTTAAAGGCAAACCTAATCCTGAAACAGGATTTTTATTTGATGTAAAAAAGTTAAGTACTCTTATTAAGAAGCATGTAATAGATCCATTAGATCATAAGAATTTAAATGTGGATGTGCCTTTTATGCAAGGGCAAATGTGTAGCACCGAAAATTTGGTGATGGCTATATGGAAACAATTGCAGCCGCATATCCCAACCGAGGTTCAACTTCATTGTATCAAATTATATGAGACCCCTCGTATTTATGTCGAATATTTTGGGGAGTAGTACCCTTTTTTTAAAGGAGCTAACCATATCCAAAACCTTGATTTTGTCCTATATTTTTGTCGAAAAAGGGTAATATTTTTAAACGTTTAACCTTTTATTTAAAAGAGTAAACAAATTGAATCTTTCCGCGTTATTATTATTGTAACTTTGTCCTCTTAATTTGGAAGCATGGAACATAAAGTAGCGGTATTTAGAAAAGAGCATTTTAATGCCGCGCATAGGTTGTTTTGTGCCGATTGGTCAGATGAGAAAAACGCAACAGTTTTTGGACCCTGTGCCAATCCAAATTACCACGGACATAATTACGAATTAGTTGTACAAGTAAATGGAGTGCCGGATGCGCAAACAGGATTTGTGATCAACACGAAAGAGCTAAGTATAATTGTTCAACAAGAAATTATTTCCAGATTTGATCATAAAAATCTAAACTTAGATACGACCGAATTTAAAAATTTAAATCCTACAGCAGAAAACATCGCGATAGTGATTTACAATTTAGTTAGGCCTCATATCAAAAAAGAGTTAGACTTAAAAATAAGGTTGTATGAAACAGAAAGAAACTTTGTCGACTATCCCGCTTAAAGAGCAACACATCGACTTAAGTAATTTATTGATAGAAGAAATGGGCGATCAGCATAAAGCGAGTTCGGTGGAAACACCATTGCGTGCAGATGCTTTTGATATATCTGATGAAGAGAAGATAGCGGCTATTGCGCCACATTTTAAAGCTATAATGGAAATTTTAGGAATGGATTTACATGATGATAGTTTAAGAGGTACACCACTTCGTGTAGCAAAAATGTATGTGAAAGAATTATTCCAAGGATTGAATCCGGCAAATATGCCAAGCATGACATTGTTTGAAAATAAATTTCAGTACAATGAAATGTTGGTAGAAAAGAATATTAATTTTTATACGAACTGCGAGCATCACTTTGTTCCTTTTTTCGGTAAAGCGCATGTAGCTTATATAAGTAGCGGTAAAGTAATTGGATTAAGTAAGTTAAATAGATTGGTAGAATATTTTTCGAAAAGACCACAAGTGCAAGAGCGTTTAACGATGCAAATAGGTAAAGCTTTGCAAACAGTGTTGCAAACACAAGATGTAGCAGTAATGATGGACGCCAAACATTTGTGTGTATCAAGTAGAGGGGTGAAGGACGATAGCTCTAATACTATAACTACTTACTTTGGTGGTAAGTTTCAAGAAGAGAATACAAAGATGGAATTCTTAAAATATATAGAGATAAACGATTAGATGGTTTTTGGTTTAGTTAGTAGTAATAAATGAATGGCGAAGTAAACTTCGCCATTTTTATTTAGTTTTGTACAAACGATTCTACATGTCAAAAAATGTATTTGTATTCCCAGGACAAGGAAGTCAATTTGTGGGAATGGGTAAAAATTTATACGAGAGTAATGCTACTGCCAAAGAAATGTTCGAAAAAGCCAATGAAATTTTGGGCTTTAGGATAAGTGATATCATGTTTACAGGAACCGACGAGCAGTTAAAACAAACCAATGTAACACAGCCGGCTATTTTTATACATTCCGTAGTGGCCTATTTAACCATGCCTGCAGAAAATACGGTGGCACCTGATATGGTTGCTGGGCATAGCTTAGGAGAGTTTAGTGCACTAGTGGCGAATAAAACTTTAAGCTTTGAAGATGCACTTCGTTTAGTAAGTGTGCGTGCCAAAGCCATGCAAGCTGCTTGTGAAATACAAGCATCCACGATGGCAGCTGTGTTGGCATTAGCCGATGAAAAAGTAGAAGAAGTTTGCGCGCAAGTTCAAAAAGAAACAGGAGAAGTGGTGGTACCTGCTAATTATAATTGTCCGGGGCAATTAGTTATATCGGGAAGTATCAAAGGAATTGAAATTGCTTGCGAGCAAATGAAAGCAGCGGGTGCAAAACGTGCATTGGTATTGCCAGTAGGTGGAGCCTTTCATTCACCATTAATGAATCCAGCAAAAATTGAATTGGCAGCCGCTATCGAAGCAACACATTTTAACAATCCTATTTGTCCAGTGTATCAAAATGTGGTAGCTACTGCAGTAACTGATCCTGCACAAATAAAACAAAATTTAATTGCACAATTAACAGGTGCGGTAAAGTGGACGCAAACCGTGCAAGCCATGGTAGCCGATGGAGCCACAATTTTTACTGAAGTAGGTCCAGGTAAAGTTTTACAAGGATTGGTGCAAAAAGTTTTTAAGGAAGCGGTGGTGTCGGGGGTACAATAAAAATTAATACAAAAATTCCTCGACTAAAAATTAATAGCGCAGTTTAACCACTCAGGGTCGAAGCTGGCATTGTACTTTTTATAAAAATTAATGGCTGGTTCATTCCAGTCCAATACCTGCCAATTGATGCCAATATATTTTTTATCTTTTGCTTCTTGTATCAATTGATCAAACAATAAGCTTCCTATTTTTTTACCACGCATTTCTTCAGTTACTAATAAATCTTCCAAATACATTCTTTGTCCTTTCCAAGTTGAATAGCGAACATAATACAAAGCCATACCCACCACTACACCACTTACTTCGGCTACAAAGGCCCACCACACAGGGTTTTTGCCAAATCCACTTTCTTCAAAATGAGAAAGTGTAACGGTAACTTCGTCTGGGGCTTTTTCATATACGGCTAATTCTTGAATGAGTTCTAATAACCTAACACAATCTGTTTTTTTAGCACGGCGTATAATAATATCCATTAGCAGTTTTTAAAATAATTAATAATAAGTTGAATTATATTTTAGCCAATGCTTGTGCTAAATCAGCTTCTAAGTCTTCGTAATTTTCTATGCCCACACTCATTCTTATTAAGCCATCGGTTATGCCATATTTTATTCTTTCTTCTCTAGGAATGCCATAATGGGTCATACTTGCAGGATGTGATACTAATGTATCTACAGTGCCTAATGAAACCGCTCTTGTGCATATTTCTAAAGCGTCTAAAAACTTCTTACCTGCTTCAATGCCACCTTTCAATTCAAAACTTATTAAAGGTGCGTGTTGCTTCATTTGTTTTTTTGCAATGGCGTGATCGGGATGACTCGTTAGTCCAGTGTAATTTACTTTTTCAATGGCTGGATGTTTGTCTAAAAAATGAGCCACTTTTGCAGTGTTGCTACAATGTCTTTCCATTCTTATTTCTAAAGTTTTCATGCCTTGTATTAATAAATAAGAATCAAATGCGTTGCTATTGCCTCCTAATAATACATGCCATTTCCAAACTTTTGTATTCATGAATTCAAGGTCTTTTCCTAATAACACACCATGTAATGCAGATCCGTGGCCATTCAAAAATTTAGTAGCAGAATGAAATACAAAATCGACGCCTAATGCAAAAGGTTGTTGCAAATAGGGAGTAGCTACTGTATTGTCTACTGAAACTTTTACACCATGCTCATGTGCGACGGTGCAAATGGCTTCTATGTCAACACACTGTAATGTAGGATTAGCAGGTGTTTCAAGATGTATTAATTTTACCCCAGGGTTTTCTTTGATTGTTTTTTGTAATAATGAGGCATCTCTAACATCTATTATTATTGTTTTAATGCCTGCTTCTGCTAAAAGCTTTTGCATTAATTCTTGCGTACCACCGTATAAAGAGAAATGAGAAATTAAAGTATCACCTGCACTTAAATTACTCAAAAACAAAGTACTCATTGCGGCTTGCCCACTTGAATGCAATAATGCTTTTAATTGAAGTGGCTCGCCTTTTTCATTTTGTAAACCATGCGCTTCTAATGCTTCAATAGTTTGTTCTGCAGCGGCAAAAGTCGGGTTACCCCATCTTGTATATAAACGTGTTTTGTCAGTTCCTTTAAAACGCTCCATTCCTTCTTGAGTTGAATCAAATGTGAAGGTTGAAGTGGCATATATTGGCGTAGTATGTGAAAAATTATTATTCTCCGTATCTGCCGTATGTAATGTTAAAGTGCTTATTCCTTTGTACTTTTTGTTTTTCATATTTTCTTTTTTATCTCTTTCTAAAGTTACTCTTTTAATTTACTTTAATCCACCTAATACATTCTAAATCACTTTTAATAAGCCCATTTAATCCAGGAAGCTCCCCATGTAAAACCACCACCAAAGGCAGCTAATATTAAATTATCTCCCTTCTTTAGTTGTGATTCCCAATCCCACAAACAAAGTGGAATGGTTGCGGCTGTGGTGTTGCCATATTTCTGAATATTTATCATTACTTTTTCCATCGTCAATCCCATTCTATTGGCTGTAGCATCTATAATACGCAAATTAGCCTGATGCGGCACTAGCCATGCAATATCATCGCCCGTTAAATGATGTTTTTCCATTAATTCAGCACTAACATCGGCCATGCCTTTTACGGCAAATTTAAATACTGGTTGACCATCCTGAAATGCATAGTGTTCCTTCGCCATCACCGTTTCAAAGCTTGCTGGCTTTAAACTTCCACCTGCTTTTATATTTAAATATTTTCCTCCGCTTCCATCACTTTTCAAAATAGCATCTTGAAATCCTAACCCATCGGTGGTAGGCTCTAATAAAACTGCACCTGCACCATCTCCAAATATGATACAAGTTGTTCTGTCGGTATAATCAATAATAGAACTCATTTTATCTACACCCACAACGATTACTTTTTTATACCTGCCCGTTTCAATGAATGAAGCACCAGTAGTGAGTGCAAATAAAAATCCACTACATGCTGCACCCAAATCAAATCCAAATGCATTTTTGGCACCAATTTTATCACCAATTAAATTAGCGGTTGATGGAAATGCCATATCAGGAGTAACAGTGGCACAAATAATACAATCTATTTCTAAAGGATCTAATTTCTTCTTACTAATCAATTCTTCTATTGCTTTAACTGCCATATCTGAACTTGCTTTTCCTGGTTCTCTTAAAATTCTTCGTTCCGAAATTCCTGTTCTAGATTTTATCCATTCGTCGTTGGTATCCACCATTTTTTCGAGGTCGAAATTGGTCAATTTTGTTTCAGGAACATATCCTCCAACAGCAGTAATGGCAGCTCTTAAAGTAGGCATCATTGAATATCATTTATTTTAGCTTACAAATATCTGAAAATTTGGTTAAGAATTGGCTCAAATGGCCATTTTTCGTTGCTTATGTGCTAAATTTGAACACATTATGATAGCATTTCTACAAGGTCAATTTGTTCAAGTAACACCTGCCAAACTTATCGTTGATGTAGGAGGGGTAGGCTATGAAGTAAATATTAGTTTACACACTTATGAAGCCATTTCAAAAAAGGAGAAAGGGATGCTTCATACTTATCTGCATATTACCGAAAATGCACAGGTTCTTTTTGGTTTTCATGAGCAACAAGAAAAAGAATTATTCCTGCAATTAATTAGTGTTTCTGGTGTAGGAGCTAGTACCGCAAGAATGATGCTATCTGGTATGCGCCCCGATGAAATTATTCGAGCCATTGTTCAAGGCGAAGCAAGGCAATTAGAACAAATAAAAGGAATTGGAAAAAAATCGGCTGAAAGATTAGTGCTTGAATTAAGAGATAAACTTTCTAAAATGAATGTTGCAAATAATCCAGCAGGCGGATTTGCATTGACTAATAAAAATACCCCTCATCAAGATGCTGTGCAAGCACTTGTTTCTTTAGGCATTCAAAAAGCGGTAGCCGAAAAAGCAGTTGACAAAACATTGCAGTCGGATGGTGCGGAAATGAGTTTAGAATCTTTGATAAAAGCAGCGCTTAAAAACTGTTAATTTAAAACTTCAACTTTTTTTCATTGAAATTTTTGCAATCAATTTTATTGTCAGGTATTTTGCTTCTATTAGGAAGTGAAATTGCTGCGCAAACTAAAAGCTTGCAAATACCTTTTAATGATACAGTGGTCAATAAGAAAACAAAAGACTCTGTTAGGATTAAATATGGGAAGGATACTTTGCATTACACGATTAAAGATAAAAGGGGTGATTTTTTATCACAACCAAGTAATAATCCATTTGATTTAACCGATACCAGTGTAGTAAAGCGAAGAGTTGACTATGACCCTGCCACTAAATCTTATTCTATTTCGGAATTGATTGCGGGGAAAGCACAAAGAGTGCCATCTAGCTTAACCTTTGATGAATTTTGGAAATTGAAAACCTCCAAAGATGAACAAGTTTATTTTATGCAAAGGGCCAATTCATTGGGCACGTTGAATCGTAAAATAACTAGACCAAAGACAAAAGTATACGATAGTTATTTTGATCGTTTGTTTGGAAAAACAGGATCTGATTTGAAGGTGGATATAAAACCTGTGGGTGAAATTAATATTAAAGCAGGTTATCAAGGGCAAATAGTAGATAATCCCACTTTGCCCGAACGTGCTAGAAAAAACGGAGGATTTGATTTTGATGCCAATACTAATTTTAGTATGAATGCAAGTATCGGGGACAAATTAAAATTTCCTATCAACTTAAACTCCTTATCTAATTTAGGATTCGATAACCAAATAAAATTAAATTACAAAGGCAAGAAGGATGAGATTGTTAAAAGCATCGAGGCGGGTAATATTAATTATATTTCTAGAAGTACCTTAATACCAAGTACTCAAAATTTATTTGGGGTTAAAACACAATTACAATTCAAAAAATTATTTGTTACAGCAGCTATTGCCAATCAAAAGTCACAAAGGCAATCGATGAATTTGCAAGGAGGGGCTTCTACGCAACGTTTTCAAAAGAGATTAGACGACTACGAAGAAAATAGACACTTTTTATTAGCACAGCATTTCAGAAAAAATTATAATAAGGCAATGAGTAATTTGCCTACAGTTAATTCACAAGCGCAAATTAAAAGAATTGAAGTTTGGGTTACGAATCGTAATGGGCAAACTACTAATGCTAGAGATGTAGTGGGTTTGGTTGATTTAGGAGAGCGTTTTCCTGGAAAAAAAGAATGGGAAGAGGTTGGAAGACGAGATACCCTTCCAGATAATGGTGCGAATCAGTTGTATTCGAAAATTATAAATAATACGTTGGCGAGAAACCCAGCAGGCGTTTCTTCTGTATTAACTTTTGAAGGCTTAAGGTCGGCAGAAGATTATGAACGCACTTTTGCTAGAAAGTTAACCGAGAATGAATATTTTTTCAATCCACAAATCGGATTTTTATCTTTAAACATTCCTTTGCAACCAGATGAAGTATTGGCGGTGGCTTATCAATATACTTATAATGGTAAGGTATATCAAGTGGGTGAATTTTCGGAAGGCATTGCGCTTGATCCTACTAAAGGAGTGCAACAAATTTTATATTTAAAATTATTAAAAGCCACTACACAAAGAACAGATTTACCTATTTGGAATTTGATGATGAAAAACGTGTATTCCTTAGATTTATTTGGCACAATTCAACAACAAGATTTTCAGTTAAATTTAATGTATGAATCACCAGGTAATGGTTTGAAAAGATATTTACCTAATTCGGATGCCAATGTAAGAGGAATTTCCTTAATTAAAATTTTAGGACTAGATAGATTAAATAATAGAAACGATCCGCAACCAGATGGACAATTTGACTATGTAGAAGGTTTTACAGTTTTATCTAAAATGGGAAGAATCGTACTCCCTTATTTAGAACCCTTTGGTGCTGACTTAGAAAAACTTGCTTATGCCAGTCCGGAAATGGCAACCATAAAAGAGAAATTTTTATACAAAGAATTGTACACTAAAATAAAAGCTGAAGCGCAAACTTTTACCAACTTAAATAGGTTTGTCATGGAAGGGCAAGTGAAAGGAAGTGCAGGTGGTTCTGAAATTAGTTTAAATGCATTCAATGTGCCTCCTGGTTCGGTAAGTGTTAGAGCGGGCGGTCAAATTTTAAGAGAAGGTGTTGATTATTTAGTGGATTATGGTTCTGGTACAGTAAGAATTATTAATCCAGGCATATTGGGATCTAATATTCCAGTAAATGTTTCCTATGAAAATAATTTAGGTTTTGGTTTTCAAGAAAGAGGCTTTAGAGCACTTCGTTTGGATTACATGCAAAGTAAAAATTTCACTTTTGGCGTATCTACTTCTAGATTAAGTGAGCGTCCTTTTTTTACAAAAACAAATTTCGGATCAGATCCAATTAAAAACTCGATGTATGGTTTTGATTTTAATTATAAATCGGAATTGCCTGGATTAACAAGGGCTTTAGATAGATTGCCTTTTTATCAAACCAAAGCAAAATCTTCTATCACCGCTTATGGAGAAGCAGCCTACTTACAACCAGGTCATGCGCAACAAATTGGTAAAGCGGGTAGTGGTGTGGTCTATTTAGACGATTTTGAATCGACAAGAACGAATATCGATTTACGTTTTCCATTTACTGCATGGGCATTGGCTTCTACGCCAATGGATCGTTTCAAAGAAGGGACTTTATCCGACAACACCGATTATAATAAAAACAGAGCAAGATTGGCTTGGTATACCATTGAGCCTACTTTGCAGGATAAGAATAGTTCCAATAATCCATTAAGTGGTAACATTAGTTTATTAAGTGATCCAAGAGTGCGTCAGGTTTTTACCAATGAATTATTCCCCAATAAGACCACTAATATTACCGATGTGCAATTGCCCACTTTTGATTTAAGTTATTATCCAAAAGATAGAGGCCCGTATAACTATAATTACGATCCTACTGAATTAGATGCCACTAAACCAGGGAAATTTAGTAAAGACGCAGCTTCTAAAAAATGGGGGGGTATTATGCGTGCCTTAGATCAAACCGATTTTGAAACAGGCATTATTGAGTATGTAGAATTTTGGGTGCAGGATCCATTTATTAAATCGCCTGCAACAACTGGAAAATTAGTATTGAATTTAGGTAATGTAAGTGAAGATATTTTAAGGGATGGAAGACGCTTCTATGAGAATGGTATGCCTACACCTACTATTCCCGCAAGTGTGGATACATCTACTTGGGGAAGGGTGCCGACTAATCCTATTCAAGTAACGAATGCATTTAGTAATAATGCAGAGGATCGCAAATACCAGGATGTGGGTTTAGATGGATTAACAGATAGCTTAGAAATTAAGCAAAGAGCAGATATTATTGCAAAATATAATTTAACAACAGCAACCGAAGTGGGTAAGCAGTTTTTTGCCGATCCAAGTGCTGATAACTATGTATGGTATAGAGATGCAAAATTTGATGCAGGAAATGTAAATATATTAGGTAGATACAAGTACTTTAATAATCCGCAGGGAAATTCTTCTTTAGCAGGCACTAGTGAATTTAGCAGTGCGGCTACTTTATTACCAGACAATGAAGATTTAAATAGAGACAACACTTTAAATGAAACAGAAGCTTATTTTGAATATGAGATTCCATTAGAAAAAAATAAAATTAGCTCTACAAGATATGTTACAGATACTAAAAAAGTAAGTGTGACTTTGGCAGATGGTACGCCAAGTTTAGAAGATTGGTATTTATTTAGAGTGCCTATAAAATCTTATTCAAGTACTATTGGTGGCATTAGAGATTTTAAATCGATTCGTTTTTTAAGAATGTATTTAACAGGGTTTGAGGATTCTATTACATTGCGTTTTGCAAAATTAGATTTAGTGCGCAATCAGTGGAGACAATATGCAAATTATATCGACTATAATGAACAATACAATCCTTTGCCGGATGTTACAGGATTAAATACTTTGGCAGTGAGTTTGGAAGAAAATAGTAGTAGAGTGCCGGTTAACTATATAATTCCTCCTGGTATTGAGCGCGTACAATTGTTAAGCAATAATGGTGTGAATTTGCTTCAAAATGAACAAGCTTTATCATTACAATTCAAAGGATTGAAGCCAGCTGGGCGAGCAGGAGCTTCTGCTCGTGGTGTTTTTAAAACCATGAATATAGATGTTAGACGTTATGGTAAACTTTCTATGTTTTTACACGCCGAAAACATGTTGAACAGCGTTACGAAACTGAATGATGGGGACTTAACAGCAGTGATTCGTATGGGACAAGATTTTCAAAATAACTATTATGAAATACGTATTCCATTAAGAGTTACTAAAGGTGAATTAAATGGTAAAGTAGTTGCAGATTCGGTATGGCCTGCCGATAACGAATTAAATTTAAGTTTAAATGATTTGATAGCCTTGAAAATGGAAAGGGATAATAATCCATTGTTAGGGGCAGGTTCTATGTATGGAAAAGATTTTGGGAGACAGCGTTATACAGTGAAAGGTTCTCCTAATTTAGGAGAAATAAGAGGCTTATTAATTGCTGTAGAAAATACAAAAGCTACTTCGGCGGTGGATGCGGAAGTTTGGATAAATGAATTAAGGTTGTCTGATTTAGATGAAAGAGGAGCCTGGGCGGCATTAGGAAGAATGGATTTAATATTAGCAGATCTAGGTAGTGTATCCGTTTCTGTAAACAATAGAACTGCAGGATTTGGAAGTGTTGAACAAAAAATGAATGAACGTTCTAAAACTGGATTAACACAATTTGATATTGCCACTAATATTGATGCAGGTAAATTATTACCTAAGCAAGTAAAAATTTCATTACCTGTATTTGCAAGTTTAAATAGGACGACTGAAAATCCAATGTTTGATCCTTTTGACAAAGATGTACTATACACCGAAAAAATAAGTAGTACTTCAGATGCAGCAAAAAGAGATTCTATAAAATCAGCATCAGTTGACCAAACAACCATAAAGACAATTAATTTGACCAATGTGCGTGTTATGCCAGGTAAGAAATCAAGCCTGTTAAGTATTAGTAATTTTGATTTTAGTTATTCCTATTCTCAATTAACGCAAACTAGTCCCCTGGTTGAATTAAATCAATTGACCAAACAACGCGGCGCCATTGGCTATACTTTTAATAACAGAGTGAAAAGTATTGAGCCTTTTAAGAAAGCCTTAAAAAATGCATCACCTTGGTTTGCTTGGCTTCGAGATGTTAATTTGAGCCCTGCGCCAAGTTTAATTAGTTATAGAACAGCTTTAGATAGACAATATGGTGAATTTACGCCAAGGATAGTGGGTTCTGATGGTTCTATAGATAAAGCAGAAACTACTTTTGATAAGTACTTTACCATGAATCGTATTTTTAATATGCGTTGGCCATTTACAAGGTCGCTTAATTTTGATGCAACAGTGAATGTGAATTCAAGAATAGATGAACCTAATGGAAGATTGGATACCCAAGATAAAAAAGATTCATTAACAAGAATGTTACTAAGAGCAGGTAGAAATACATTGTACAATCAAAGGGTTTCCATTCGGTATGACTTACCTACCACCAAATTGCCATTGACGGATTGGATATTATCTAGTTATAATGTCTCTACCAATTATAATTGGATTGGTGCAGCTAGACTCCAAGAGGCTTTAGGGAATACGATTGAAAATACTTTCACACAACAAATTAATGCGCAGTTTAACTTCCTAAGCTTTTATAAGAAGTCTAAAATTATGAATGCATTGTTGTCGGATGCAAAATCTACTGGCGTTAAAGCTACAGCAGAAACGAATCCATTAGCGGCTAAAATATTAATGACCAAAGAAGAAGCTTTAGCAGGCAAAACAGGTAAGCAGCGTGATTCTACATTGAAAAAATGGAAAGAAGCAAGAAGGCTAGAGCGAATTGCACAAAGAGTGCTTAAGGCCAATGAGCCTGTGAATGTTCCAGAGGGCCTAAAACCAATTGCCAAGTTTATTACGATGTTGCAAACTGCGAATTTTGATTATACCGAAAATTATAATAGCCGACTTCCAGGTTATATGAGTGGTGTAGAATATTTAAATAATGATTTTAGCGGATTAGCGCCAGGCATAGATTACACTTTTGGTAGACAGCCCGATTCGGCCTGGTTAAATAAGCAAGAGAAAGACAATAGGTTTACTCGAAGCCCTGCTTTTAATATGATTTTTAGACAAGGCTTTGAGCAAAAAATTACAGGAAGGGTGATGTTAGAGCCTGTTAAAACCTTAATTATTGATTTGAATTTTAATAAAACTTTTATCAAAGAATATACAGAGCTATATAAGGATACCAATAATTATCAGGATGTATTGAATCCAAGCTATAATAATAAAACGCATGCTAACCCTTTATCGGCAGGTGGTTTTAATATTAGTTATATTGCCTTGAAAACTTTCTTTGACGTGCATGATCCTAATATTATTTCATCACAGTTTAAAGCTTTTGAAAGTTATAGAGAACAAATATCAATGCGAGTTGCAGCTACCAATGGTTATTGGAGTGATCCTACAATAGGAAAAAGTGCCACCGAAAAAGTAGCAGATAAAGTATATGCAGTGGGGTATGGCAAATATGCACAGGATGTTTTAATTCCTGCCTTTATTGCTGCGTATACAGGACAAGATCCTCAAAAAGTGATTTTATTAAATCAAAATAATGCAAGTATAAGATCTAATCCATTTGCAGGCATGTTACCGAAGCCTAATTGGACAATATTATTTAATGGGTTGTCAAAAGTGCCAGTATTGTCAACCATTTTCTCGAATATTACTTTGAGCCATGGCTACAATAGTAACTTATCGATGAATAATTTCACCAGCTCTTTATTATATACCGATATTTTTAGAAGAGGGGCGCCTTCCTTTAAAGATACTATTAGTGGAAACTATGTTCCTTATTTCTTAGTACCTAATATTACTATAAGTGAGAGAATGGAACCCTTGTTGGGCTTGAATTTAACAACCGTGACACAATGGTCATTGCGTTTTGAATACAAGAAGAGCAGAATTTTATCGCTAAGCTTAGTCGATTATCAGTTAAGTGAAAACAATAGTACCGAATGGGTATTTGGAACTGCTTTTCGTAAAAAAGGGGTGAAGCTGCCTTTCACCATTCCGGGTTTGAACAATAATAAATTAAGCAATGATTTAACTTTCAGATTAGACGTTTCTACTCGTGATATGTTTAATAGTAATAGCAGATTAGACCAAAGCAATGCCTATGGTACAGGTGGTCAAAAAGAAGTAACCCTTCAGCCATCTATTGATTATGTTTTAAATAGTAAGATTAATTTAAAATTCTTCTTCGATCGAAGAAAGACTACACCTTATATTTCTTCTTCCCCGCCTATTACCAATACAAGGGCAGGAGTGAATATTAGAATTGCTTTATAGGATAAATACTTTTATGCTTTTTTAAAAGCCCACTTGAACATTATTTTCCAAGTTACTTTTTTTCCATATAGTAAAATACCTGTTCTATAAATACGACCACTTAGCCAAGTAGTAAATACGAATCCTCCTACTAAGGTTAGCATACTTAAAGCCAATTCCCAATAACTCACTGCATTTGGTACACCATAAGCGACTCTTGCCATCATGACCATAGGAGAACTAAAAGGAATAATACTTGCCCAAAAAGCGATAGGCGTATTTGGGTTTTGTGTTACCATAGTAGTAATAACATAAGAAAATATAAGTGGCATAGTGATAGGGAACATCAAGCTTTGTGCATCTTGAGGATCTTCGTTGACGGTACTACCTACTGCCGCAAAAAGGGCAGCATAAAATAAATAGCCACCAACAAAATAAAATATAAAACAACCTATTATTAGAGGCCAATTAGCCGTAGCCATAGTATGTTGAATAGTATAAATTTTAACGGCAGATTCGCTTGCTTGCATCATTCCGCCACCCATTTGTCCATTGCTTTGTTGCAAGGTGGCCACTTGTTGTTGCACATCGGCAGGTAAAAATCCGGCAGCAGCACTGGTCAAGCTAATGATTAAAATTATCCATAATAAGAACTGTGTTAAGCCTACTGCGCCTATGCCAATAATTTTTCCCATCATTAATTCAAAAGGCTTCACGCTGCTTATAATAACTTCTGCAATACGATTTGTTTTTTCTTCCATTACACCACGCATTACCATTGCACCATAAATAAACATGGTCATATAAATAAGTAAGCCACTTGCATAACCAATACCCATTGCTAAGCTTGCATTACTTTCTTTACTTGAACTTCCTTTGTCTTCGTAGGCTTTTAATTCCGCAAACTGCGAAGCTTTATGAATCGAATCCAACATATTTTGTTGAATGCCTGCATCTTGCAACATTTGATCTTCAATAGCGCGATTTATTTTATTGCTAATACTTTCTTGAAGCATCAAGCCCATTGACTTTTTAGATCTAAGAATATAATCTGTCTTAGTGTCTTTGTCAAATTTTGGCAAAATTAAAATATCAGTAAACCCTTTTTGTTGATAATTAGTAGTATCAACGTTTTCAGGGAAACTAAAATTAATTTGATTGGTATTTTTTAAGGAGTTCTTTATAAAATCATTAGGGTCTATTACAGCGATGCTTCTATGCTCCACACCTGTAATTGAAAAGTAGGTGGTTGCTGCAATAAGTCCTACAATTAATATAGGCATTAAAAAAGTGAGTATCAAAAAACGTTTATTTTTTACTCTACTAGAATATTCTCTTTGTATAATAAGCCAAGTCTTATTCATCTTAATTTTTTTTAAATATTTTGAAATGCTCTTGCACCAGCGTGAGTGCCTTCTACTAGTTTAATAAAAATGTCGTTTAAGGAAGGCAACACTTCGTTAAAGCCTATTAATTCAATTTTTTGTTCAATAATGAATTGTAATACATTATTAACTGTATGGCCTTCATTTATTTTAATTAAAAATTGAGAAGGTGTTTCTTTAATAATGGAAAAAATGGCATTGCTGGTTAAGGAAGATCCTGCATTTATTTCAATAGAGTAGATATTTTCTTTATACTGTTGTTTAATGCCAGCAACAGAGCCATCTAATATTTTCTTACCTAGGTTTACTAGTACTATATGGTCGCAAATTTCTTCAACTTGTTCCATTCGGTGGGTGCTAAATATAATGGTGGAACCTTTTTTAGCTAAAGCATAAATTTCATCCTTAATTAAATTGGCATTTAGGGGATCTAGTCCACTAAAGGGTTCATCTAAAATAATTAATTTGGGTTCATGTAAAACGGTAATGACAAATTGTAATTTTTGACTCATCCCTTTACTTAAATCTTCTACTTTTTTATGCCACCAGCTTTCCATCTCAAATTTCTTGAACCAATACTTTATTTTTTCTGTGGCTTCTGCTTTAGACATTCCTTTTAATTGTGCTAAGTATAAAGCTTGTTCTCCAATTTTCATTTTCTTATACATACCTCTTTCTTCAGGCATGTAACCAATTTTTTCAATATCTAACATGGGATTAAAGGGATTGCCCTCTAATAATATAGCACCACTATCTGGATAGAAGATACCGGTGATCATACGGAGTAAAGTAGTTTTTCCTGCTCCATTAGGGCCAAGCAATCCAAAAATACTACCTCTCTCAATATCAAAGCTAATATCATCCACCGCTTTTTGTGTGGCATAATATTTCTTTAAGTTTTGTAGACTTAAAAGTGCATCCATAATTAGGAATTTATATATCAAATATAATTCCATTTTTAGCAATTTGCATTTAAATAAGTAAGGAGGGGTTTTAATGAATACTAATGGGAAAAAA
>Ga0209596_1000854_pt1 | contig 27262 bp, 30 predicted proteins | sample M_130807_MF_Meta_FD_187314 | JGI IMG/M metagenome (GOLD analysis project Ga0209596, IMG submission 187314) | Freshwater microbial communities from Lake Montjoie, Canada to study carbon cycling - M_130807_MF_MetaG (SPAdes) (version 2) | ecosystem: Environmental > Aquatic > Freshwater > Lake... | reverse complement strand
GAGGAAGTGGTGAATCGTTGAGTCGCTTGAAGATAGGTCAGGGCCGCTGCAGCAGAATAAAGCTTGAGCACTGATGCAGGTTTTCTCGGTGAGTAGGCACTCTTTTCAAAAACAACCTGACCTGTGAGTTGATCAATGACCACCACAGAAGGATCGGCAAGTGCTGAACCCGCGGTAAGTTTTTCGAAGGTTGCAGCGACATTTGTAGGATCAAGTGCACTTGCTTGCACGGGAAAAACATTTGGGATGGCAAAGATTAGACATGCCACAATCCCAAATTTTTTCATTGAATGAGTTACCAGGCGTATGCGATAACGATGTTGAGAATTGTTAATCCAAGCATTGCTGCCCAGATTGAATTCTTGAGTACTGGCTTCTTCAGGTTTGTGTAGCCAAGAGTCAAAATCACCGCAAGCACAAGGCCTTTGACGCCAAATTTGGTGTGGTTAGCTGCTTCATCATGAACTTGATCCCACAGACCAACCATCACAAGAGCTGCAATCAGCGCTGTGAGCGTTGCATGGACAATGCCAGGATTGAGCTTTTTAGGATTCTTATTCGCCTGCAAGAGTAAGAGAGCGAGAATCGCAGCTACGCAGAGCAGATGTATGCCAAAAGCGATGTGATAAACGATCTCCATTGTGACTCCTTCAAAGTTATTGGTATTGCCGGCTGCTTAAGTTTAGAGTGCATCCATGGAAATCAATACGCCTGCAGTCATCGGACCGGGTGAGTTTTTCCCAGTGATAGGCGTTGGCCCTCATGAGAAACCGTGGCCTACAGGTCCGCAATTTGATCCTGAGCTTTTGGAAAACGGAGATCGTAGAAACGTTCTCGATCATTACAGATATTGGACCGTTGAGGCAATTGTGGCCGACCTCAATACAAAACGACATAAATTGCAGATCGCAATTGAAAATTGGCAACATGATTTAAATATTGGCTCCATTGTGCGCACAGCAAATGCCTTCAATGCTTCCTATGTTCACATCGTTGGAAAGCGCGATTGGAATAAGCGCGGTGCAATGGTCACCGATAGATATCTCACCGTTGTGCATCACCCCACCATCGCTGAATTTGCACAATGGTGTGCTGAGAATGAGACCCCCATTATTGGAATCGATAACGTGCCAGGATCAAAACATCTAGAAGGTGCTGAACTTCCTGAAAAGTGTGTTCTGCTCTTTGGCCAAGAAGGTGCTGGGATGTCAGATGAAGGTATTGCTATCTGCCAAGTGCTCTATGCAATCGAACAATATGGTTCAACGCGTTCTATGAACGCTTCCGCTGCTGGCGCTATCGCGATGTATCACTGGGCGCTGCAGCACTTGCCTCGAGCAAAGTAACGACAAGCGCTCCAGCCACAACTAAGGGCATCAACCACCACGAGTGCGAACCTAGGGCGTGGGTAGAAAATAGAGCCAGAACAATCACAGCTGCAACGCGCCAATCATCGCCGATGATGAAGTCATACCAGAAGAAGAGAAAGCCACCAATCAAGCGAACAATGGGGGGTGCAGTTTTCTGTGGCTGTGTAAATGTTGGAATCTTGAGTGGGCGAACCTCATAGTTCTTTGCTTTGCGCACTTTGAGTATCTCAACCAATGCAAAACAGATAGCAATGACAAATCCGATAATCGCAATCAGTGATAGATCTTGATGTGGCCAGTGAGCGCCTGCACCTTCAGCTCCCCAAAATATTCCAAAGGCAGTCAGAAGTATTCCAACAATAAACTTCATGGTGTTCTCTGGAACTTTTGATAACGGCTTATGAATAGCAAACCCTGCAATCGTCACTAAAACAACAGCAATCACTGCTGCCCAGACTGCAAGTGAGAATGCTTGGGGGTTTCTTCCTTTTTGGATAACGCCAAATGTGAGAACGATAAAGGCAACTTCCAGGCCTTCTAGTAAGACTCCTTTAAATGCAAGTGTGAATGCATACCAATCTGTCACAGTGAAGTGAGATACCAGTGCAATTTTCTGAGCAGCGCTGACTTCTTGCTGAAAGATTTTCTCTTCATCATGAAGAGCCTTGAATCCACTTGCACGCAAAATAGCCTTACGAAGCCATTGCATTCCAAAGACCAATAGCAATCCCCCGACAGCTAAACGGAGAGTGTCTTGAGGAAGTCTTTCAATACGTGGTCCAAGAAGAAAAATAAGTGAAGCTAAAAGAATTAGCGCTGCGATAACTCCCTGGAAAGCTGATCGCCAATTCCGTGACGTTCCAGCAGCAAGAACAATGGTGACAGCCTCTACCGCCTCAACGGCGCAGGCGAGAAATACTGAGATAAAGAGAGCGAAATCAGCACCGCTCAGCGAATCAAACATCTAGTCGTTCAGGGTACGTGCTTCAGAATCCGGTTCATCAGCGAGAGCTTCACGTACGGATTTCAATCGTCGTTCAACTTCATCGGCTTCTTCCATTCGCCCGAGCTGGCGCATCACTGCAACCATGCGGGTCTCGATGTCGAGGATGAACTCGAAATCTTTTGGTTCATCTTCAGCAATGATTATCAAGACTCCATCGAGCGTAGAGAGTCCATCTTCTAGTTTTCCAAGAAGAATTTCAGCCTTTCCAAATTCAAAGAGTGCAAAGGTTTCACGATCATGGTCGTGGGCAGTTTCAAATACATCAATTGCTTTCCGTGCTGCATCGATTGCTTTCTCCCCATCACCAAGTTCGTTATAGCAAGATGCAATCTTCTGATCACAACGAGCAATGTGGATAACTTCTTTCTCCATTTTAAACATCTTGCGGGCTTCTTGGAAGCAGATAATTGCTTCAGCGTAGTTCTTTAGTTCGCGTTGAGCACAGCCGATCAGGTGCATATCATTTGCTGCACCAATAGTGTTGTCATCAACTAAATGTTCTTGCGAACATTCATACATTGTTTCAATAACCTTTTCGTAATTCTTTGAGGCATACCACCATTCGCCTAGGGTGCATGCAAGTTCAAGTGCGATGGGAGATTTGTTCTCGCGCAAGATGGAGACAGCTTTGCTCATTGCAGTTGCTGCTTCATCCATACGTTTTAATTGATTAAGGTTGTAACCGATTGCTGAATATGCCTGTGCTAAACCTTCACTCTGAGCAGCTGTTCCAAGCTCGGAGAAGATATCTCGCGCAGTCTCGGCGAGCGCAAGAGCTTCGTCATATTGGCCACGAGCAAAGATTCGCGCAGAGAGTTCATAGAACGTATTGGCACGTTCTTCGCCTTGGACCTCAGGGATTCGATCCCAAAGCATCTCCTCGGTGACGAGCTCTTCTTGACCGTAATCTTCGCCCATATGTGACCTCCCGAAAGTTCAGCAGATTGCTGCACTGTAGACCCAAGGCTGGCGCTGGCGTGGTCATTTCAACTCGCTTGCGCGTAAATTCTCGGTTAACCTTGGCTTCTTGCGAACCGTTTGCATCTACTTTAAAGGGGCCTGTGATGAATGAAGTAGTCCGCAGCGCGCCCAAAATCCCTATGCGCCAGCGCCTGACCCGCGATGAATGGCGTCGTATGGGGTTGATGTTTGGCTTTATCGCATTTCTACATATCGCAGGTGCACTTCTGATGTGGAAGGCCACAACAGGAAAATATGAATTAGCCGATGGATCTCTCTTTGGGTGGGGAACAGCAGCTCTTGCCTACACACTCGGCATGCGCCATGCATTCGATGCCGATCACATCAGCGCCATTGATAACACCACTCGTAAATTGATGTCTGAAGGCAAGCGTCCGCTCGCAGTTGGCTTCTTCTTCTCACTCGGTCACTCCTCCGTTGTCGCAACTCTTGCCATCTTGCTCAACTTTGGAATTAAGGCAGTGGGTTCACAGCTCAAAGATGAAAACTCCCAACTGCATCACTACACAGGCATCATTGGTCTGACTGTCTCTGGAACATTCCTCATGCTTATCGCGATTCTGAACTTAATGATTCTGATCTCCATCGTGGGAGTCTTCCTGCAGATGCGTAAGGGAATGTATAACGAGGAAGAATTAGAAAAGCACCTGAACTCTCGTGGGTTTTTGATGCGCTTCTTCGGACCTATCGCTCGTCGCATTGATGCAAGTTGGAAGATGTATCCGCTAGGAATTCTCTTTGGACTCGGCTTTGATACCGCAACAGAAATTGGACTTCTCGTTCTTGCAGGATCATCTGTTATCGCAGGACTTCCATGGTGGGCAATTATTTCTCTTCCGCTCTTCTTTGCAGGTGGTATGAGTTTGCTCGACACCATTGATGGTTCTTTTATGAACTTTGCATACGGTTGGGCATTCTCAAAGCCAGTGCGTAAGGTGTATTACAACATCATCATCACAGGTCTTTCTGTCGCTGTCGCACTCTTTGTTGGTGGGTTAGAACTCTGCCAAGTATTTGCAGAGCAACTCGGCCTCACAGGTGGCTTCTGGGATTACGCCCTCGCATTTAACCTGAATTCAGCTGGTTATTTCATTGTGGGAGCTTTCGCTGTTGTCTGGTCAGTTGCTCTTCTTCTCTGGCGCTATGGCAAGATTGAAGAGCGCTGGCATAACACTGCACACGCAGCTCAAATGGCACGTGGTGAAAACACAGATCACGCCGCTGCTGGAATTGATTTAGGTCCGATCACTAGTGGCTGGAAGATCGATTAAATCTGATTCGCTCTTGAGCAATTGCAGCACCCAGTAAAACTATCAAGGCTCCAACTGGTTCATACCAGGTCACCTTTTCATTCAGGAATATAACTCCCACGATGACTGCTACCACTGGCGTCAAGTAAGTCACGCTACTAGCAATCGCGCTTCCGGCAAGCTCCATAACTGTGAAGTTCCAGATATAGGCAAGTCCACTTCCAAATACTCCCAGTGCAATCATTCCTAGTACTGGAGCAAGGCGGTATTCATCTTTTGCAATTCCATCCATTAGATAGAAAGGTAGAAGAGTTGCAGCAGCTAAGGTCAATTGTGTTGCCACAATAGATTGAGGTCGTTCTTTATAAGGAATAACATACTTGCGCGTGTAAGGAAATGAAATTCCATAGCAAGAAACTGCTGCTAGTAATACCAAGATTGCCCAGAGTGGATTATCACCAAGGCCCCGCCACGCACCCAGAACAACGAGTACTCCTGTAAATCCAATGAGTAGGCCGACAAATTGAAATGGCTTTGGTTTCTCATCTCTATTCACAACGAGTATTGCAACCAATGTCATGAGCGGAGTCACCGCATTGATGATTCCTGCAAGAATTGAAGTCACCTCTGTCTCAGCAAGTGCAAAGAGAACTCCAGGAATGACATTGAGAAGCATCGCAACAACCCATAGATGCAGCAGTAACTTCTTATCGGTAATGATGGGAGAGCCTTGGATCCTGGCGATAAGCACCAGAGTGAGCGCACCTAGCGCGCAACGTCCAAAGGCAACGCCAAAGGGGGTAAGAAATTCAAGACCTAATTTGATGAAGATAAAAGAACAACCCCATACGCAGCCAAGGGCTATGTATGGGGCTATCCAGCCTGAAGATTTCTTAGGTGAAGCTGAGTGAGAAAGCACCTAGCAATGATGACACAACCATCCAGACCCACCAGACATTGACGATATCTACATGCCAATGATCTGCCTGATAAATACCAAGGCGTGAACGATTCCAGTTTCCAAGTGAAATAAACGCTGTGAGCAGTAAGTGCACCACATTTAAAATCGCAAACATGTACCAGCATGAAGCATAGGAACCGTTATAGAAGGTGAATGGAACTGCACCGAACTGTTGAACCTGTAAGACAATTGCAACAATGGATGCAAGGAATGCAACGAGTCCAAATGTCTTGAGCCCTGATTGATTTCCTTGTCGCACATTTCGCAATGCAATGAAGTGGGCAAGAAGACCAACAGCTGCCACAGCTGTGATTCTCCAGGCTCCGGAACTAGAGACAGCAGTAATTGCTGGATTCTCTTCTGTCGCAGCAGGAAGCCACATATCGTTGACATTCTGCGCCTTGAGATAGAAGTAGGTGAAAACCATACTGAGCGCGAATGCAACATCAGCAACGATTAACAGGATTACTCCAAGTCGATTACGGCTTCCTACTACATCGGGATGCTCGTGATGAGGATTGGAATGTGCGTGTGTATCGAGACTCATTAGTTCTTCCTTCCATATCCGTAAACATCTTCTGTAACGACAGGTAGTGTTGCAAAGTTTTCAAGTGGAACTGGATAAGGCACAGTCCATTCGAGTGACTTCGCTTGCCACGGATTTATAGGCGCTTTCACACCATTACGCCATGATCCAATAACAGCTGCAAGAAGAACGAGCATTCCTGTCATGATTGTTGCGGCACCGATTGACGTAACAAGGTTGCCCTTATTAAAGATTGCTGCGTAAGCCTCAACACGTCGTGGCTGACCTTGTAATCCAACGAAGAACATTCCGATAAAGGCTACGTTAAAGCCGATTTGTACAAACCAGAATGAGATCCATGAAAGCTTTGTATCAAGCATTCTGCCGGTCATCTTAGGGAACCAGTAGACAAGTGATGCGATTGCACCAGTAAGTCCTGCACCCATCAATGTGAAGTGAAAGTGTGCGGTGACATACATAGAACCGTGAAGGAAGGCATCTGCTGGAACATCTGAGAGATAAATTCCTGTAACTCCACCAATCATAAAGTTCCAGAGAAGTGCGAAAATTGACATTGTTGGAACTGTTATCCAGAGCCGCCCTCGCCATAACGTTCCGATAAGAACAAGGAAGAGCATTCCTGTTGGAATAGAAATTAACTCAGTTGTTAACATAAATGGAGCATTCAGTAGTGGTGCCCAGCCTGACATATACATGTGGTGAGCCCAGACAAGGACTGAGAGACCGCAGATTCCAGCGATTCCCATTACTGCAACGTTAAAGCTAAAGAGTGGGCGTCGCGTAAAGACTGGCGCCATCTCCATCAACGCTGCTACTGCAGGAATAAGAATGACATAGACCTCAGGGTGACCCATGATCCAGAAGAGGTTTTCATAGAGCCAACCGCTTCCACCGCGAGCGGTGTCATAGAAAGAGGTACCAAGTGCTCTATCCATACCTGAAAGTATTTGAGAGAGGAAGAAGACTGGGAATGCAGGAAGTGCAAGGGCTACAGATGCAACGACACCATAAATAAAGATTGGTGTGCGATTCCATGTCATTCCCTTTGCGCGCATACGAACAACAGTTGTGGTGATATTTGCGCCCGCAACCATCGTGGAGAGTGCAAAGATGCAGATAAACATGATGTAGCCGTTCATACCTAACGGCGATTGACCTGCAAGAGGGTTATAGGCAGTCCATCCTGTGGAAATTCCACCAAGGAATTGACCCCAGATAAGTGGAACTGCAGCAGCGACAATAAGCCAGAAGCTGAGCGCGTTAAGACGTGGGAATGCCATGTCTCGCGCACCAATCATGATTGGCATGATGTAGTTACCAAAGGGTCCGGTCACCATGATGATCGTTCCAACAATCATCACAATTCCATGTGTACCAACAATGGAGTTGTAGGCCTGTGGGTGGATCCATCCACCTTCAGGAGTACCAAGGTTTGCGCGAATAAGCATCGCAAGAATTCCACCAATACCGAAAATCACCATTGTGATGACGAGGTATTGAATACCCACGACCTTGTGATCTGTTGTGTATCGGAAGTAGCGCTTAACGCCGAGATCTTTTCCAGCAAGGAACATATTCTCATCGTGAGAAAGATCCTTACCCATGACCCATCGGAATGGTGCAACGAGTGCGCCAATACCTGTCATAAATCCAAGGAACCAGCCAATCATTGAAAGAAGTGTGATCTTGTCTTCTCGAGTGAAGAGTGGAGCTGACTCTGAATCAGCTGGCAGGAATGAGAGCCCTAAGCGCCACACAACAAATGCTGTGAGAGCACCGAGTGCAAATGCAGTGAAGACGTTGAAGTGGCGAATGATTCCGACTTTAGGTGCGTTCAATGTTGTCGTCGACATTATGCAGCCGCCTTTTCTTCAGTCCATGTCGTTTTGCCGGTATCAGGCTGACTTGCAAGCCAGCTTTCATAATCTGCTTTGCTTTCAACAATGACTTTATTCTGCATATACGCGTGCAGTAATCCGCAGAGTTCGGCGCATCGAATATCGAAAGTACCAATCTTGTTTGGCGTTACCGCTGTCTCTGTAAAGACCCCAGGATTGGCATCAACCTTTACTCCCATTTGGACCAACCAGAAAGAATGCTTCACATCTTTACTCGTCACGTGAAATACCACAGGTTGATTCACAGGAAGGTGAAGTACTTCGCTACGGACTCCAGCACTACCTGGGTAGTCATAATTCCAAGCCCATTGCTGGCCAACTACATTGATGTGAATAGCTTTTACATCAAGTAGTGATCGGTCATCTTTCTGTAGCGCAATCATGCCAACGACAAGTGCGAAGAGGCACATGAGAGCTGAGACAACAATCCATAGTGCTATTGCACGTGGTGAGTTTCTAATCGCATGCTCTGTCTCTGGAGGTGGAAAGTCACCATGGTGACGATCTCCCATGAGGGCGCCGATAGAAATAGCGGCAGCAAAAGCTGCGACAGGCGCAGCTGCCCAGGTAAAGATGCGCATGAGGTTGATGACATTTTCCATCACCTCTGATGCAGGTGCGCCCATTGCACGCACTTGAACTTCAGTTCCAACATAGCCAATAAAGGCTGTAAGGATCACCCAGAGAACAGCGTGACGCTTCACATCGGTGCGCTTCCACCATTGTCCGGTGAAATAATCGTGCTCTGTATCTGGCATCTCTTTATCCCTTCACAATCAAGTGGCCGGACATATAACCCATGGTTGACATTGCAGCTCCGAATCGAGCAATCGTTCCGTCACCACAAGGGAATTCGCAGTTCCAGACGTATTCGCCTTCATCACCAGTGATAAATGTGAAAGTGGTCTTTGTTGGGAATTGTGTATAGCCACCCTCTTCTTCGGCAGCGCCTACTTCATCATCGTTAGACATCATCAAAGGAACGCTCACAAAGAGTTGAGATTTCTTATCTGAGATGCCGTGGATGGTAAATGTGTGACCGACCATATCTGCCGGAATATTTGTGATCTGCTGTTCTGCAGACGCATTCACTTTAGCCTTGGTATCCCAACGCTGAACGAATGTGGCTGAACCTCCAACAGTTCCACGAACGTGGGCAAAGTAATCATTATTCAGAGTTTCACCAGAGTCATATTGATACACAGTGATTGTTACTGCAGTGTGGGCAGGGACCTGGAAATTAGTACCGGTCTGCGCATCAGAGAGAACTTCACCGTTTGGTCCACCTAAGCCATAACTGACATAGTCAGGATGTGCTCCACCGCCGGCACCATGATGGCCACCGAAGAGACTATTGGGATAAACATTGAGGGAGAGTTTTACCTGCGGGTAAACGGTGCCATCGGGCGCGGTATATGAATCTGCACTCTCTGCGACCGTGACTCCGGGATCATTCTTAGCAGCTGCTACATATGTACCGATTCCAGCGATAACGCCGAAGCCCAATACAACTGTTGCAAGCGCAGCGATAATTCGCTTATTCATGCACACCCTCACTCTTCGTTGAGACTTCACTCTGCTAACCCATAGTGGACTATGAGTTGGTTCACAGCAGGGTACGCCCGTACTTAGGGAATTGGTAGGAAAAACAGGCGCAATGTTCTCATCATTATTTTTCAGTACTTCTCAGTAAATCCTCAGATTGAGGCTAAATACACAATTCCCCGCTAACCTGCTGACTTATGGAGATGCATCACCACGAAGTCAGCGTTCTGGGCTCGTGGCAGCTTGCTCCAGAAATCCTGTTACCAGTCATTCTCCTTGCCTACCTCTATCTGAAATACACCACTTCAACAACGCGACAGACAATCTTCTTCTTTGCAGGGTTGATCTCAATCATCGCTGTGGTTAACACCCCTATCGGTGCGCGATCTATGGATTACTTCTCACTCCACATGGTTCAACACATCACGATGATGATGGTGACAGGTCCCTTATTAGTACTGGGCACGCCTTCTTCGTTTAGCCCATCAGGAAGAATATTCCGCGCACTCACTCATCCAATCTTTAGCTGGTTGAGCTATGCAGCACTCATGATTGGTGTTCATCTACCAGGGCCACATAACTTCATCATGGAACATCCATGGGCGCATTCCTATCTTGAAGTACCTCTCTATATAGCACTTCCCTACTTCTTCTACTTTAATCTTCTTGATCGCAAACTCATCAATCGCAGAATCTCCCCAGCACTCGCTGTCATCTCACTCTTTCTGATGATGGTGCCAGAAACGCTTACAGGATTTTTTATCTACGTCAGTCACGGCTCTCTCTATAACGAGATGTACACACTCAATGATCAACGCAGAGGTGGATCACTCATGTGGTCAGGTGCGATGATCATTGACACCATCTGGATGTCACTTGCTGTTTATCACTGGATTAAATCTGAAGAGAGAAAATCTGTAGAAATTGATGCAGAGATTGCTGCAGAGCGAGCTGCTAATGGCGGATAAGGAATTTGAAGCACCTGACTGGGTGCAAAACGAAGAAGAACTCAAACCCCTCACACCAAAGCAGAAGCGATACTTCCTTCTAGCTCTTGCAGTTGTCATTCCATTTTGCATGTGGGCCGGTTGGTTTGAATGGCACCGTGCGCACGAAGGACATTGGCGCGCTTGGGTTTACACATTCGAATGGCCATTCTTTGCGGCCGTATCCCTCTATATGTATCGCCGCTTCTTAATCGGTGATCGACCAAAGATTCCACGCCCGAATTTGGATCAACTTGATAGCGGTGAAGACAGGTAAGTGGGCCCAGACAGGCTCGAACTGTCGACCCACGGATTAAAAGTCCGTTGCTCTACCGACTGAGCTATAGGCCCCACGCTGGCGCAACTAAAGTGGTTGCGATGCTGGAGAAGTGTAACCGTTACCCAAGTAAGTCCAAATTAGGGAAATAGGCTGCGTGAAATAGATATGGCAGGCACTTATTAGTCTCTAATTTGTTAGGAAATTTTGGTCATAAAGTTGACCTTAATACCGTTCGTAGTCAGTTCTGGGGCGTCCTGAATGATTGCCTGAACATAACGCGTCTGATCATGGAAAGCCAATGCCTCTGAATTTTTCCAACCTTCTAGGAAATAGAAGATGGTTGGGTCATCGCGGTCTACGTGCAAATTATAGAAAAGACATCCTTCTTCTTGTGAAGTGAATTCAACCATCTGAAGAAGGCGAGAGCGTAGTTCTTCTAGCTTCTCTCTTTTCCCCTGAAACCGAGCACACATGAATATTTCTTCATTACTCATTTATAAACTCATTTCACGATATGTGGTCGAAGCGTTTTATAAGCAATTTGTAGTCCAACTTTGACCTTATCTTCGGTGCCACCCCACAACGGATCTTCATGTTCGACAGAAAGCGTTCCATTGAAGCCACCTTCATACATGACATCAATTAATCTGCGCCAATCAACATCGCCTAAACCTGGTACTCGGTAACGCCACCAACCCACATCCCATGGATTCTCGCGAACCACAGACTTTCCAGGATAGCCATAGAAATTTCTCTGCGCTTTATTTACTTCAATATCTTTTGCCTGCGCGTGAGGAATGCGATCAATATATGGCTTGACTGCCGCAATCGGATCAATGCCCATCCACACCAGATGTGAAGGATCATAATTTAAATATAAACCAAGATTGAACATCCACTCCCATAGCTCTGGTGAATATGCCAGGTTGCCTGGATAGCCATCTGGATGCCATCCTTCCATGACACAATTTTCAATAATAATTTTTACACCTTTTGAATCCGCATGCTTAACAAGGGGTGCAAATACATCCTTAGCCATTGCAAGATTCTCTCGAACCGGCTTGTTCCAATCGCGTCCAATAAAAGTTCCTACGGTTTCTACGCCTAGCGCCGCAGCAGTATCAATACATTTGATGACGTGTGCGTTAATGGCATCGCGCGAGCTTTGGTCAGGATGCAAATTATTATCGTAAAAGGCAAGGGAAGATAGAGTTATCTTGCGATCAGTGAAAATCTTCTTAACAGAGGCGATGTATTCAGCATCGCTTTTTTCAGCATCGATATGAGTTGCAATAAATGGTCTCTCGCCAAGATCCGGCCACGCAGCTACTTCTAGTGATTCAAACCCCTCTTGCACTGCCCAATCAGCAATTTGCTCTAACGAGAGTTTTGGTAAACATGCTGTCAAGAAACCAAGTTTCATTTAATCTCTACCCAATTTCCCGTTTTAGCTGAAGTTAATACAGCTTCAGTTAATTTCGCAGCGCGAAGTCCATCCTTGAAATTCGGTAGGCCCTCTATTTCTACCCCACCAATTGACCGATAGGTATCACTCACAAATGAATTAAAGCAGTCTTGGTAGCCCTGTGGATGGCCAGCCGGAAGAATTGAGTACGACTTGGCACCTGTTGACTCTTCATTCACTCCACGCATCACAATTTGATTGGAGGCAAGTCCACCGATCCACAATGATTCTGGTGACTCTTGGTCGAAGACAAAGCTTTCGCTTGGGCTCTCGAATGAGAACCACAATTTATTCTTTCGCCCAGCAGATACTTGGCTCAGCACAAGGGATCCCTGAGCACCTTTATCTGTTCTAAAAATCATCGTGGCACCATCTTCAGTATCAATTTCAACTTTCTCGCCACGGTTCTGAAATACCTTCATAAATTGCGCATTGAGGTGTGTAATTCGATGACCTGTCACAAATTCAAGCAAATCACACCAGTGCACTCCAATATCGCCAAATGCACGTGATGGGCCCCCGATACGTGAATCTAAGCGCCAGTTAACGGTTGTTTCGCGTGAAAGCCAATCTTGCAGGTAGTAACCGTGCAAAAGATTGAGAGGCTCTTTTAAATGTGAGACTCGAGAGCGAGCCTCACGGACTGATGGGTGATATCGATAGACAAACGGAACTGTTGCAATAACGTCTTTAGCAAGCGCTAAATCATTGAGATGTTGTGCCTGGGCAACAGTGGTAGCTAGTGGCTTTTCGCAAATTACGTGCTTACCTGAGCGAATTACTTGCTCTGCTAACTCAGCATGGAAAACATTCGGAGTGCAGATATGGATGACGTCGATGTCTTCATCACTCAACATCTCATCAATGGTGAGCGCCTTAGCAATGCCCATCTTCTGAGCAGCACTACTCGCTTCGTCCAGTGTCTTTGCAGCAATTGCTGTGACTACGCCACCTGATGCTCTAATAGCTCGTACGTGTACTTCACCAATAAAACCAAAACCAATCACACCTGCATTAATGACTAGTTGCGGAGTATCGATTACTTCGTCGCGGGAGAATGTAGTTGTCATTTCACTTTTTCTTCGCAAGTGCTACCGCAAGAATGATTATCATTCCGCGAATGATCTGCTGTTGACTGACAGGTAGACCAGCCAGAATGAGTCCATTGTTAATTAGACCGACGAGAAGTGCACCGAAGAATGTTCCAATAATGGTTCCACTTCCGCCAAATAGGCTTGTGCCACCCAAAATCACTGCAGCAATTGCAGAGAGTTCATCTCCTGCGCCCCACTCATACCGTCCAGTTTGCAAACGTCCTGCATACAAAAGACCAGCAATTGAGGCGACAAGTGAGGAAATCAACATCACTTTGAATTTAACATTCTTGGTATTTATGCCATTAAATTCAGCTGCATCGCGATTTCCACCTGTGGCCAGCACTCTGCGTCCAAATGTTGTCTTTGTGAGTGTGATCCAACCAATGAGCACAGCTGTAAAACTCCAGACCAACAACCCTGGGAACCAGCCAATCGTTCCTGAACCAAATAGCGTATTGAAAGTATCGTTTAGGATCGGAATTGGATGGTAATCAGTGATGAGTGCTGCAAATCCAATCGCTACACCTTGCATACCTAGTGTTACCAAGAAGCTGGGGATTCCTACTCGTGACACCAATAAACCATTTAGGGAGCCCACAATGAGCCCAATGGCAAGACCACCGAGTATTCCCTGGAAAAGACCATAGTCACGGAGCATCAGCGCACACACAACACTTGTCAGGCCTGCGACCCCACCAATAGAGAGATCGATTTCAGCAGCCGAAATAACGAAGGTCATTCCAACTGCCATCACTGTGATTGTTGCAGTCTGGCGGAAGATGTTGAGCAGATTATTTGACTGCAGGAATCCATCGTTATGGAGCAAGATGGCAAAGAAAAGGAAGATACCAGCAAACATCCAATAAATAAGTGTGGCTCTTAAGTCGATTCTTTTAATGTTTGGCAGCTTCATATTCTTATCCCTTGAACGATCATTTGAAGATGGTCTTCATCTCTTATTTCTTTTCTGTCTAACTCTTCTGCAATCTCACCTTTTCGTATTACAAGAATTCGGTGACACACACCCAGCAATTCCGGTAGCTCTGAAGATACGAGAATTACTGATTTTCCTTCCGCTGCAATTGAGCGAACCAACTTCATAATCTCGACTTTTGTTCCAATATCGACACCCACGGTTGGCTCATCCATTAAAACTATTTTCGGATTGGTCGCCATCCACTTTGCAATGACCACTTTTTGTTGATTGCCGCCAGAGAGGAGGCGAACTTCTCGGTTAGCCTCAGCTGGCCTAACTTCAAAATTGATAATCGAATCTTGGACCACGGTATTTATCTTGGAGAAGTTGAGAAAACTTTTATGTGAAAGTGATGACAGATTTGTACTCAGGATATTCTGTTTCACAGAATGCTCCATAACCAATCCTTGGCGACGACGATCTTCTGGGATGAAAGCAATCCCATTTGACATGGCATCTCTGGGAGATTTAATGCTCACTTCCTGGCCAGCAATCTTGACTACACCAGCATCTTTCTTATCCATACCAAAGATGGCTCTCACAAGCTCAGTGCGCCCGCTACCCATAAGACCGGCTAGACCAAGAATCTCACCCGGGTATAGCTTGAAAGAAACATTATTGACACGATCTCCAACGCGTATTCCGATACCTTCAAAAATTGGCACTACCGAGCGTTCTACAGATTTGCCTTCATGAGACAACATTTGAACATCTTTACGACCTGTGATGTGAGCGATGATTTCTTGGGGAGTAATTTCTGCAAGTGGGGATACTGCAATTTTCTTTCCATCACGCAAAATGGTTATCCGATCACAGATTTGATAGATCTCATCCATTCTGTGGCTGATATAGACGATTGATACACCTCGGAGAGTTAATTGCTTCAAAACTTTAAAGAGGGCATCCACTTCTTCCTTTGCCAGTGATGCAGTGGGTTCATCCAAGATAAGGATTTTGGCATCTCCCGCGATTGCTTTAGCAATTTCAGTTAGCTGTTGATATGCGCGACCAAGTGTTGAGACTTTCGCAGTGACATCTATCGCCAAACCGAGTTCTTCCATAACCATTCTTGACTTACTGATGGTTTCCTTCTCATCAAATAACCCAAATCGATTCTTATGCTCTCTATCTAAGAAGATATTTTGTGCGACTGAGAGTTCAGGAACTAGAGAGAATTCCTGGAACACCATTCCGATCCCATGCTTGCGGGCATCTTGGAAAGTATCTATCGAAACTTTCTTTCCTGCAATCCGGATTTCCCCAGAGTCCATTGAGTAGACACCTTGAAGAATCTTCATCAGAGTTGATTTGCCAGCTCCATTTTCGCCAGCAAGTGCGTGAATTTCTCCAGAAGAAACGCTGAAACTCACCTCGTCTAGCACTTTAACGCCAAAGAACGACTTAGAAATGTCAAGCATTTCTACGACGTTAAAGTTGCTAGACATGGGCTATTCCTTTTCTACCTTACTTAACTAACTGGACTTGAGTCCATGATCGAGATTGGGATGAAGCTGCCATTGCATCTGCAATGAGATTGATCTGATATCCATCCTTGAAGTTTGGACTAACTTCTCCGCCCTCCATAATTGCTTTGATGAAGTCATAAGTTTCAATGATCTTCGTTTCGCCATACCCAATTCCGAGTGCTGGGATTGGCCACAATCCTTCTCCGTATGGGTGAGCTGGGCCGGTATAAACAGTACGGAAACCTTTGCGATCGGACTGATCCGCCGCGAAGGCAACCTGTAGCTCATCACGACGTTCGTAGTTGAAGTAAACAGATCCCAAAGTTCCATGGATTTCAAATGTCAGGAAGTTATTTCTTCCGTGCGCATTTCGTGTTGCCTCCAAAGATCCGATTGCTCCATTTTGGAATTCGAGGAGCGAGAGAACTTCATCGTCGACATCGACTTCACCGCGTGGAGCAGTGGAGTCTTTGGTGCTTGCACCAAGCTTGTCTACGCCACCTGCTTGAAGTGGGCGAGTCTTCACCCAGGTTTTTAACTGAGTGTTGACTTGCGTAATTTCACCGCAAAGGTAGCGAGCCATGTCCACTACGTGAGTTCCAATATCTCCAAGAGAGCCAGAGCCTGCAATGCTCTTTTGGAATCTCCACGAAAGTGGTCCATCTGGATCTGCAGACCAATCTTGAAGGTAAGTTCCTCTAAAGTTCAGAATATCTCCGAGTGCGCCTTCATCAATGTATTTCTTGGCAAGTGCAACAGCCGGTGTACGGCGATAGTTGAAAGCAACCATATGCACGATTCCAGCATTCTTCACTGCGTCATACATGGTCTTTGCTTCTTCACCGCTTCGTGCCAGTGGTTTTTCACTAATAATATGTTTTCCTGCGGCTGCTGCTGCGATTGCAATTTCAGCGTGCAAATGATTTGGCGTTGCAATGTCAATGATGTCGATCTCGGGATCTTCAACGACAGATCGCCAGTCAGAGCTACTCTTTTCGAAGCCAAAACGTTGAGCTGCCTCTGCAGCAACTGAATCGTTGATATCCACGATTGATTTACGAACAGGTATTGCAGGTGCTGGCCAGAAGAACATAGGCATAGCCATATATGCAAGTGAGTGGGCTTTGCCCATGAAGCCTGCACCAATTAACCCAACATTTAACTTTTTCATTTTCATATCCCTTAATTAATTTTTAGTGGCCACCCCGGGGTTTTAAGCCCGGGGTGGCATTTCCTAATTTGTCCCTTAAAGGGGACTCTGCGCAACTACTTCTTGAAAGAAGCTTTTAGATCAGCTGGTGCTGATGCGCTGTAAACAGTCTGCCAAGCCTTCAAAACTCCAGCGTGGTCAACTGCTAGTGCAGGCATTGCGATATACGCAGGTGCCTTCTTACCGAGTAGTGAGTACGCAGCAAGGTTTGCTTCTGTGACTCCTGCATCGTATGGACGCTGAGCTCCAAGTCCAATAACTGGACCCTTCTTCGCTAAGGAAATCGCAACGTTTGCACCAAGATCCTGTGTTGCAATCTTTGTAGTTGTATTTCCTGCATCGCGAAGCGCAGCCATTACACCTTCCGCTGGTGTATCCCATACTGCCCAGATTGCACTGATCTTTGGATTCTTTGTAAGAATTGCTGTTGCTGCCTTTTGAGCATCTCCAGCGAAGTCTGGACCTGAGATTCCTTGATCGTCAACAATCTTGATTCCAGGGAACTTCTTAGTGATAGTTTCCTTGAATCCATTCCATCGTTGCTTTGTTACCCAGAAGTCTGCGGCGTGGTGGATGAGAGCGATTGTTCCCTTACCATTGAGCTCACGACCCAAGATATAAGCTGATGCTGCACCGTTTGCATAATTATCTGCAGAAACTACAGAAACATAATCCTTGCCAACTGTGAGCCCTGCTGCTGTGTTGTCCATGAAGACAATCTTTGCGCCAGCTGCAGCTGCTGCCTTGTATGCCTCAGCTGTTGCTTGACCATCTACTGGAATCGAAACCAAAATATTTGGCTTCTTAGCCATCAGAGTCTGAATCTGTGAAACCTGAACATCAGCCTTGAAGTCAGCCTGTGTGACTCCAACAATCTTGATACCCAATTCACCGAAGCGCTTTGTAAGACCTGCCTGCTGTCCTGATGTCCAATCTGAAGTCAAGTGGAATGCGATTGCAGCTGTTGCATTCATTCCCTTTAATTTTGCAAGTTCAGCTGATGTGAAAGTAAGTGAAGCTGCAGGTGCAGCTGTCTCGCCATTAGGTCCTGTTGAATAAACGCCCTTAGCAAGCTCAGCCAAACCCTTTGTTGCAATCGATGCTGCAGATTCTGCACCTACAGCAGAGATTGTTGATACTCCAAGAAGTGCTGCAGTTAGCGCTGCCAACACAACCTTTGATTTATTACTAGCCTTCATGATTCCTCCTCGGAATTTGATTTTTACAACTATGGATTTTAAAATTCTTACTTCAGATTTTCGTTAATGAACTTCATACTGATATCAGCGGCTTCCTTTGGATCACCGTCATATCCATCAAGTTCGACTACTAGCCAACCGTCGTAAGAGACTTCCTTGAGTGCGGAGAAGATATTTGCAAAATCAATTTCACCCTTACCGAGAGGCAAGAAGGCAAATGGATTTGCTGTGTAATCCTTAAGATGAACGTGGCGAACACGATTCCCATACTTTCGGATAGCTGCTGCAGCATCAACGCCGCCCGCAGTTAAGTGAGCGGTGTCTGGGCAGAAATGAATCTTTGAAAGACCCATAATCTTGTCCAGCTCGGCAGTAGTTTCAACAATTGTTGTTAGATGTGGGTGATAACAAGCAGTTAAACCAGCAGCAGCAGCTAGATCGGTCACTTGATCCAAGCCTTTTGCCAACATACGGTAATCCTCTTCCGTAGTTCCAGTTGAACGTTTTGCACCTCCACCAACAATAAGGTTGATTGCACCCATAGATTTAGCGAAGGAAATTGCTTGCTTAATCTTGTGGAATTCATCAACAAGGATGTCGTTATAGATGAAATTGGCACCTGTATAAACGCTTACTAATTCGAGCTTATGTTGCGATAGAAGATTCTTAAAGGAATCTGGATCATTTGCATATTCAGCTAGATTGCCGTCAAAGATTTCAATGCCTGTGTATCCCGCGGCAGCGATATCCTGACAAGCCTTAGCTGTAGAACCGTAGGTCTGATAAAAGAGATCCTTAATGCTTGTGACTCCCTGTGCCTGACCTACAACTCCACCCCAAGTAATCGTTTGGTAGCCAAGTTTCATTTTCTTACCTCCTGTGAACTTGAGCTAAACTTATGCTGAAATAAACATAAGTCAAGACATTTTTGGCTAAAGTTGCTAAAATTTATACAAATGTTATAAAGTTCCCGCCATAAGCTCAGAAGCGCGGTGATAGCCTTTCGAGCGCATGGATTAAGGAGGTGGCAGGCAGATGGCTTCGAAAGCAGCTCCAGCCACCATTGAATTAGATGTGGACGGGGCTAATTCCCTCGCTCAAATCATCACATTCGTGCGTAGAGCCCGTTCCGTGGCTCGTCCTGAAATCTCCGTCTCTACTGGCCTTTCACGTGGTCTCGCTACAAAATATATCGATATCGCTATTGAGCTCAACCTGCTCCGTAATGGCGAAGTAGGTCAATCTAGCGGTGGGCGTGCGCCAAGGATGGTCAACTTTAATTCCAGTGCTGGATCAATCTTGGTCGCTGAGCTGGGTGCAACGGGCTTTAGCGTTGCTCTATCGGATTTGTACGGCAATTTATTATCCACTTCTTATACACCTGCTGATATTTCTAAGGGGCCAGAAGAAGTTCTCTCTCTTGTCGAGGATTCATTTGATGAGTTGATCGCTAGTTTCAAGATTAAGAATTTGTGGGGAATTGGTATCGGCGTTCCTGGTCCTGTTGAGTTTGCAACAGGTTTACCAATCTCACCTCCAATCATGCCTGGCTGGGACAAATTCCCTCTACGTGAGCGTTTTTCTAGCCAGTACAAAGTTCCCGTGTGGGTTGACAATGATGTGAATTTGATGGCTCTTGGTGAGCATGCTCTACGCAAAGATCCAATTACCAATGAGCTCATCTTTGTAAAAATCGGTAGCGGAATAGGTGCTGGCATTTTGACTCATGGTCAGTTGCATCGAGGTGCTCAAGGCTGCGCCGGCGATATCGGACATATTGCGATTTCAACGAGTGAGGACGTGCAATGTCGCTGTGGCAATTTGGGTTGCTTGGAAGCCGTCTCAGGTGGCTTAGCACTCACTCGCGATGCTGAAGTTGCTGCAACGAATAATGAGAGCGCATTCCTTGGTGCAAAGAAAAAGGCAAAGTCGCGCATCAAAGTAGGAGATGTGATTGATGGATCAAATAGTGGTGATAGATGGTGCGTGGAGCGAATTGTTAAAGCAGGTAATGACTTGGGAGGCGTCCTTGCGACGCTTGTGAATTTCCACAACCCGTCATTAATCGTTATCGGTGGAAGCGTCTCAGCAGCCGGAGATAAGCTCCTTGCATCCATCCGTGAGATAGTATTAAAAAGATCGTTACCTCTTGCAACGAGAGATTTACAAGTTCGAATCAGCGAATCTTCAGATGAAGCAGGCCTTGTGGGGGCAGTGGAGATGGTTATTAATGAACTCTTCTCCTCTGAGAATTTGCGCAAGTGGATAGCTGTTGGGCGACCAAGTCAAAGCTCAATTCACTGAGTTCTTTAGCGCCCACGGCTAGCACGCAGTAATCGGTCCCGAATTGCTACCGAAATGTCATCACCAGAAGGCTGCTGCACAACTACACGCGATAACGATTGCTCATCAGCACTTCGTAGCGCGGCATAGAGCACTCGTGCAAAATCTTCGTTGCTTGTAGGAGATGCCAATCGAATAACGCCATCGGGAGTTGGGATTTCTGAGAGTGCAATAAATCCATCTCCTGCAACTGGTGCAACATCAAGAATCACTTGTGCAGATGGTGAGTAGTGATTTTCCAGTGATCCACTGACACGAATCTCAGTTGCGTCATACGATAAATCGAGCTTGGTTACTTCTTCAATCATCTCTTCCGTAATAGCACCGGGACGCAAAATCTTGGGGTTTTCAGTTGTGCAATCAATAATGGTGGATTCAACTCCCACCTGTGATGGTCCACCGTCGAGAATCAAATCATCCTGTGCTAAATATTGGGAGAGCTCATCGCTCACAGCTTGTGCAGTTGTCGGTGAGACCTGCCCAAAACGGTTGGCGCTCGGGGCAGCAATACCTTTGCCACCTATTTTCTTAAACTCACTTAACAATGCCAGTGCAATCACATGATCAGGAACACGAAGCCCCACAGTTTCCTGTCCCCCGGTGATGAAATCTTGAGCAAGGGATGAACGCTTGAGAATCAGCGTCATAGGTCCTGGCCAAAATGCGCGAGCAAGTGCGATTGCGTAATCGGGAATGTCATCAGACCACTGGCCAATATCTTGCGTATCTGGAACATGCACAATGAGTGGATGATCGGCAGGACGGCCCTTTACTTCATATATTCGTGCCACAGCCTGCTGGTTGGTTGCATCGGCGCCGAGTCCATAGACAGTCTCAGTGGGGAATGCGATAAGAGAGCCTGATTTCAAACTCTGTGCCGCGCGAGCCATCGCATCTGCTGTGCAGTTGGATACGAATTGCCCGCTAGTCATAAGTTCAATTATCCAGCCTTTTTGCGAGAAGATAACCACATGGCCGAGCGCATCAAAGTTATGCAGATCATCGCCCGCATGAATGTGGGTGGACCGGCCGTCATCGTGGCAGAGCTAATGCGAGGAATTGATTCTTCTCGCTTTGAGCAGATTCTCATTACTGGTTACTGCGATGAAACAGAAGCTGACTTCCTCGATGAAGTTGCCACCGATATCAAGGCAACGCGCATTGCAGGTCTTGGTCGCTCTGTCTCTCCCATTGCAGATTTCACAGCCTTTCTAGGTCTCATTAAAACCATCAAGACTTTTAAGCCCGATGTCATCCATACCCACACAGCAAAAGCTGGCGTACTCGGTCGATTAGCATCAATCATCGCAGGACGCGGCGCAGTTCGTATTCACACCTTTCATGGCCATCTCTTGCATGGATATTTTGCAGGGTGGAAAACTAAGCTTGTTGTTTTGATTGAAAAATTCTTTGCAAAGCGCACACATCACCTGATTGCAATTGGTACTGAGGTAAAACGCGAATTAATCGCAGCCGGAATTGGAACTGCAAGTCAATACAGCGTCTTCTTCCCAGGACTACCTGAGCCTCACACGGCAAGCAAGGCAGAGATTCGAAAGAACCTTGAACTAGATCCCACCGCTATCTACTGCACCTTCGTAGGGCGCCTGACTCAGATTAAGCGACCAGATCGTTTGCTCGATGTTGCAGCAGCCATGGTCAAGCGCGAAGTTCCTATTCACTTTCTTATCGCTGGGGAGGGCGAACTCTTTGAAAGTTCCAAGGCGCGAGCAGCTGCAGAACACTTGCCAGTAACATTCTTGGGATGGCGCAAAGATATTGATGATCTCTTTGGTGCCAGTGATATCGCAATTCTTTCTAGTGATAACGAAGGTATTCCACTTACTTTGATTCAAGCAGCCCAAGCAGGACTTCCAATCCTTGCACCTGCCGTTGGTTCTATTTCAGACATCGTAGAAAACGATAAGACGGGCTTTCTGACTTCACCACAACCAGGTGCCATGGCAAGTGCTTTAAGCGCACTTGCAACAGATGAAGCGCTTCGAAATCGCCTTGGCGCTGCTGGAAAAATCCATGCACATGAGTACTTCTCACTCGAGAGAATGCTCAGAGATCACACAGAGATCTATAACCGTAGCCACAAGAAGTAAGAGATAATACGTGTATGACAACTCGTAAACGCATCTCCCTGATTGCCCTTCTATCGATTGCTGTTGCAGGCGTAATCACTCCAGCCGCAGAAGCTGCAGCCACTCGCTACATCACAGTCTCAGCACAAGGTGCGGTTAAAGTTGTCCCCGATGCAGTGCGCATTAATGCAACTGCCACAGCTGTTGCCGCAACGAGCAAGGAAGCTCTCGCAGCCACTGCCAAGACTTCAACTGCGGTTCGTGCAGCGCTGAAGGCAGCAAAGATTGATACGAAAGATATTGCAACTCAAAGCGTTAGCGTCTATCCAGAGTACAAATACACCAATGATGGTGGTTCCACTCTGACCGGATACCGAGCATCGCAGTCATTTACCATCACCGTGCGAGCCGCAGATACTGCAGGTTCACTCGTTGATGCACTTGTTGTAGCAGGTGGCGATAACCTACAGATCAATGGAGCAACTCCTTTTATCCTTGATTCAACACAGTCACTAGAAGCTGCTCGCGCTGCTGCTGTAAAGAGTGCAAAAGCAAAGGCAACTTCTTATGCAAAGTTGATGGGTGTAAAACTTGGCAAAGTGAATTACCTCGTTGAAAACTCTGCTCCAACAAATTACACACCTGTGATGGCTGTTGCTAAAGCAGAATCAGATGCAACAGTGATTGATTTAGGTCAGCAAGATGTCACCATCTCTGTCACAGTGCAGTGGGCGTTGCTCTAAAAGCACCTGCTTTTTAGGGGCTTTTTCACCGAGTTTGGTCGTGCACGCTTAAGAAGGTACGATTTGCGAGCCTCAAACGTCCCCATCGTCTAGGGGCCTAGGACATCGCCCTTTCACGGCGGTAACACGGGTTCGAATCCCGTTGGGGGCACGCTTCGAAAGAAGAGAAAAATGGTCGAACGCATGTAAATGTGTAAGGCCCGGTAGCGCAGTTGGTTAGCGCGCCGCCCTGTCACGGCGGAGGTCGCGGGTTCAAGTCCCGTCCGGGTCGCGAAAGAAGAGAGTGTCCACACGCTCTCTTCTTTTTTAACTACAGCAGGATCACAACTACATATTGGCTCGGTAGCTCAGTTGGTACGAGCGCGCGACTGAAAATCGTGAGGTCGACAGTTCGATCCTGTCCCGAGCCACAACTCTTCAATAACAATAATCACTATAAAAGTGTGGGCTCGCCCATCAGCTCTTCAAGCTTTCCTTGGAGAGTTTTTTCATCTCCATCTACTAGAAGCCTCTTGTCGCGTCCAAGTTCACCAAAGACTATGGTGAAATCACGAGCATGCAGATTAAATGCATTCGCTAACTCTTTAATCACTGCTTGATTTGCTTTGCCATCTACTGCTGGGGCTTGCACAGCAACGACAAGACGTGGGGGTTCTCCAACACTTCCGCCAACTTTATTTCGCGAAGTATTGGGTCGAACTCTAATTTCAAGAAGAAAGGGCACTGCTTAGAGAAAATTTAGCCTGCAGAGCCAGAACCTGAAGGTCCTGCCTTGCGCTGCACTTGTGGAGCGCCACCGCTGCGTTGTCCGCCGCGAATCTTTGAACCACCTTCAGAATGTGTTTGAGTGCCTGGAGCGCCCTTCTTATTCTTCTTTGCTTCAAGGGCAGCAAGCATTCTTGCTTTTACATCATCATTCTTATCGGCCATGGTGTGAGTCTACCCCTCAGATGGAATTCGTAAGAAATACACCAGTTTTGCCAGCCAGAGCGCTGCGCCAATGATGATGAGAGGCAATCCATAGGTATCAGGCCATGTATAGATTGCAACTGCGATAAAGCCATAGAAAATTGCAAGTCCCCACAAGGTGAAAGCTGTAATTCGACGATTAAGACCTTTGCGCATCAATCGATGAGATAGATGATCGCGTCCACCTTGGAAAGGTGAGATGCCTCGATAGAGGCGTGAAATAACGGCGACAGTGGTGTCCAGGATGGGAGTGGCCATCAGAAAGAGTGGAATGGCAAGTGATTTATAGGAAGGAACAACTCCTGGACTCAAACGAATCGTTAATACAGAGATGATGATGCCAAGGAAGAGCGAACCCGCATCTCCCATATAAATCTTTGCAGGATGGCGGTTCCAGATGAGGAAACCTGCTGTAGCACCTGCTGTCACAATCGCAAGTGCGCTGACCAATATCTGCTGGCGGTCATAGGCGATAAAGAAGAGGAAGAAGGTAATAACAGCAACTGTGCCTGCTGCCCCTCCATCGTGATTATCAAAGAAGTTGATCGAATTACACACGCCCACAATCCATAACACTGTGATGAAGTAATTCAGTAGGTGGTTATTAAAGGCAAAGCCCATTGTGTCTGTGACGGTCAAAATCACTGCAACGATAATTCCGGTGAAGGTCTGGGCAACAAGGCGTGGCCAAGGCTCAAGACCTTTCAGGTCATCCCAGAGACCCATCCCTGAGATTGCCATTGCAGGAACTAAGACAAAGCTTGCCAATTTAAATGTTTGCACTGAGAAATCAACTGCAAGAAGTGAGCCATAGGATGCTGCAACAATTCCCACAGCAATTGCCACCCCACCTAAATAAGGAACGGGCTCTTTCTGAGCTTTGCGTGCAAGAGTTGGAGCATCGACTGCATCGAGACGGAGTGCGAGTTGGCGAATCGGTGGGGTAATGAGGCCAACAAAAATCAGAGTGAGGAAGCCCAGTAAGAAAAATTGCTCGATGGAATAATTCATGGTGTTACAAAGAGATTAGTTCTGAGCCTTGAAGTAATTTGTGCGAAGTTCATCAACTTCAGATTTTCGATATCTACGATGACCACCTAATGTGCGAATTGAGGTGAGCTTTCCTGCCTTTGCCCAACGAGTTACTGTCTTGGGATCGACTCCAAATAGATCAGCAACTTCGCGAGGAGTCAGCAACACTTCTGCATCAGGCAGACGATTCATATGCTCTCCCACAAAGTTCGCTCATTGGAGCCCGGACTGAAATGTCCGTTTTGCTCCGTAATGACGGGAAGTATTCCCCACCAATACCGCTACTGGCAATACCGCAGAAGATGAATAAATGAGCGTTAGATGGCTGATTCGAAGGCTTGAACGGTGCGCCAACGCCCTACCAGCCGCTCATATCCCTGTCCTGCAACTGATCCATCACCTGCTGCAAGACCAGACAAGCTAAATGCCACATCTTCAATCGATGAATCTTCATTGATCCCATCAAGGCCATCTCTGCGAAGTGCTGCATCGAGATAGGCAGCTAAACCGCCGTAATCGAGTTCGACCAGTGATTGCGGATGAAAGAGTTCGAGCCAATCAATCATATTTTCAATCTCTTGCTCAACAGGTCCTTGTCCAAAAGCACCTAAAACGATTTCATGAGATGACAGGGAGCGCTCACGCGCCTTTGCCATCGTGGTGCGGGCAAACGAATAAGGACCATCGTCATCTTCTCCACGCACTCTCTCATCGGGAGTGAAGAGAGAGAACCACCGCGGAGGAATAATCCAATTCTCGGTAATGATGTGGGGAACGCGATCTTCTAAGAGATCAACGCCGGTGGTAATTACCTCTTCGAGTGATGGCGGAATGAAAAATGGTGTAATCGATGAAGGAAGTGATTCTTTAAAATCATCCAGTGCTGCCCAGCAACGAGTTGCAGTCGACCATGGAGATACATATCGAATGCCATTGATATCAAGAACATGTGCGCCATCAGGGCGAACTGCAGGTGGTTCAGGGAAAACTAAACGGCGAAGTGCGAGCGCCTGCTCTTCTTTGCGTGAATCGATATTTGCATCAATGTTCTGCCAGCGAATTCGGTCGACAGGTTCAAATGCAGAGAGTGGTTCGTAGATACGAAGGGATGCAACGTACGGAGTTGGTCTCACGCTCGTGGGATGTAATTACCTTCAGCAAAGGGATCGTCATCATCCTGATTCTGCTGATTAGGAACATCACCATGGAGTTCCTTAGTGAGGCGATCGAGATCCATCTCCTGAGAGTTGTACTTCAAGTCGCGAGCAACCTTGGTTTGCTTTGCTTTTGCACGGCCGCGGCCCATGGGCGACCTCCTTACGAATAGCTAATGTGTCAGATGCGTAGGTTATCGCGCCTGGCCACCTGACTCCAAAGCAACGGCAAATGAGCCTGATTTGAGCCTATGGCGCAGGGCAAAGTAGCCCACGACCTGCAGGAAGACGCTCAGGGTCATCGTCGGGATACGGAATCTGTGGTCTCCGATCGTTCCCATTGAGACAAGCCACGAGATGACGACAGGAATGAAGGAGGCGTAGGCCAAATTGGCGTAGATGCCCTTCATGGAGCGTAGCCAGAAGAATCCAATGAAGAAGAGTGAGATGCAGCCGATGACCCAGAAGAATGAAATTCCGCGCCCTACTGATTTATAGACCAGATCATTTCCTGATTGGCTGCCCTTAGCGATATTCACAATTGGATCAATTTTTAGCCATGGATTACGCGCCATTGTTCCGTTGCCCAATGGACCCGACCATGGGGACCAATAGAACCAACCCTTATTGATGAAGAGTCGAATTGATTTACCAGGGTTGCTGGCATACCACTTGATCACACACTTCACGACAT
>Ga0209596_1000853_pt1 | contig 27271 bp, 26 predicted proteins | sample M_130807_MF_Meta_FD_187314 | JGI IMG/M metagenome (GOLD analysis project Ga0209596, IMG submission 187314) | Freshwater microbial communities from Lake Montjoie, Canada to study carbon cycling - M_130807_MF_MetaG (SPAdes) (version 2) | ecosystem: Environmental > Aquatic > Freshwater > Lake... | reverse complement strand
GGGTTTTTGATTGGGGCTGGGGCTTTTATGGTCGCAGTTGCTTTTGGTGCGGGTACTGCGGTTGGCTCTTCAGTGGCTGTCGCAGTAGAAACTGTTTCGATAGTTAATGTTGGATTTGGGTTTGTAGGCTCCATTGATGCTGAACCTGCAGTGGGGGTTGATGAAGCCATAACATTAGAAGGCTGGGTGGATGACGCCACTGGATCTGTTTTCGGAGACAGCGCAGTTACATTTTCAACTGCACTAGCGGGGGACTCTTGTTGTGTCTGCGTAAAAACTGTACCAACGCCAATAATGGCAACAACCGCTGCTAACGCGAGAAGTGGAATCGTTTTAGCCACTTTGCGAGGCGAAGCGGCGTTGTCAGTATCTGCGATTTCAAACCATTCAGGCTTTTGATCTGGAGACATATGGAGATCCTTTCGTTAGTTGCAAAGTAACTCCTTTGGCTGAGAAGGAACTGTGAACACGAGCGGCATTTGCTGAGTAATCTTGGCGAGTGAACATGGCCGCGCGTGGATATCTAGATCTTATGAAGCTTCGGGTCGTAGAACTGCTTCTAGTCACCACTCTACCGGCCATGGTTTTAGCGGCCAAAGGCCTACCCTCTTTTACTTTAGTTGCAATGACAATTCTTGCTGGAACATTATCGGCAGGTAGTGCCAATGCTTTCAACATGGTGATTGAAAGTGATATTGATAAATTAATGGCGCGCACATCTAAGCGACCAATAGTGACTGGAGTGTTAAGTAAGCAACAAGCAACTATTTTTGCAACCTTTATCGGCTTCCTTTCGCTAATTCTATTTTGGATTTTTACCACGCCACTTGCAACTTTACTTTCATTGGTTGCGATTGCCTTTTATGTTCTTGTCTACACGGTTGGCTTGAAACGTCGAACTTCGCAGAATATTGTGTGGGGGGGAGCAGCCGGGTGTATGCCTGTATTTATCGGTTGGGCTGCAGTTACAAACTCACTGTCAATTCCGGCGCTCGCATTTTTCATGGTGATCTTCTTCTGGACCCCACCACATTTTTGGGCGCTAGCGATTAAATACAAGGATGATTATTCGGCTGCTGGAATTCCGATGCTGCCAGTTGTAGCAACTAAAGCTCGCGTGCATCGTGAAATGTGGTTCCATACGATTTTGATGATTGCATCATCTATGTGGTTAATTCTTTCAGCGTCATTGCCAACGTGGTCATTAGTGGTAACAGTTTTGTTAGGTTTGGTATATGCGCGTGAACTTATCGCGCTTAAAGAAAATTCACCAGACTATGCCAAGACGGCAGGAAAGATTTTTCAATGGTCAATAACTTATTTAAGTTTGTTATCGTTAGTACTTGTAGCTGCTCAGCTGAGTGCTTGAGTTAAGTCTTTTATTAAATCACTCGAATGTTCTAAGCCAACTGATAAGCGAAGCACCGATGGAGTAATACCCATTTCTGCCAGGACTTCAGGGGCTAAGCGGCGATGAGTCGATGAAGCTGGGTGAGTAATAAGTGACTTGCTATCACCCAAGTTATTAGAGATATCGATGATTTTTAGCTTGTTCATAAAGGCAAAGACTTGGCTTTGATCCCCTACAAATTCAATGCCTACAGTGGTTCCACCGCCGCTCATCTGTTTCATTGCAAGGGCATGATCGGGGTGAGATTTAAGTCCAGGGAAGCGCACAGATTTAATCTCAACTCGCGATTCTAAGAATTCAGCAACAGCTTGTGCATTTGCCGCCATTCGCTCAACGCGCATCTCCATAGTTTCTAATGACTTAACAAGCACCCATGCATTAAATGGACTCAGTGATGGTCCAGTATGGCGCGTGAAAGGCATAAGTTTTTCATGAATGTATGAAGATGATCCAAGAATTGCTCCAGCAAGAACACGTCCCTGACCATCTATATGTTTTGTAGCTGAATACATAACTACGTCAGCACCTAATTGAAGTGGCTTTTGCAATACAGGAGATGCCATGACGTTATCAACAATGACTATTGCTCCAACTTTATGGGCTAAATCACTGACCATGCGAATATCAACAATTTCCATTAAGGGATTACTTGGAGTCTCAATAAATACCGCTTTAGTTGGCTTACTTAATGCTTTCGTCCACTCGGCGAGGTCATTTCCCTTTACTAATTCAAAAGTTACGCCCCATTTTGGTAAAAACTCTGTAATAACAACGTGACAGGATGAAAACATTGCTGCAGATGCAACAACGTGATCACCTTGTTCAACTAAACATGCAAGAGAGGCAAACATGGCCGACATACCTGAGCCGGTTGCAACGCAGAAATCTGCACCTTCAATCGCAGCTAAGCGTTGTTCAAACATCGCGATAGTTGGATTATGAAAACGCCCATAAAGAAAGTGTTCGGTTTCCTCGGCAAAGGATGCGTTGGCTTCTTCAGCGCTGGAATATGTGAAACCGCTATTTAAATAGAGCGCCTCTGAAGTCTCGCCAAAACCAGACCGGGCAAGGCCCGCGCGCACCGCATGCGTTTGTGAATGCAGATCCCATTGCGGCTCATCGCGTTCATTGCGGGGGCGGTATCCCCATGGTGTACTCACCGGTTAATTGTGGCAGAGTTATACCCATGTCTAACACTGCAATCTCGGTCACCGATTTAAGCAAGAAATACGGCGAACGTATGGCCGTTTCGCATGCAACTTTTGAAGTTCCACTTGGCACAATCTGCGGTTTTGTAGGTCCAAATGGCTCTGGCAAGACCACCACCATGCGTATGTTGTTGGGGTTAATCACGCCAACCGGCGGCACCGGTGAGATTTTAGGTGAATCAATTAAACATCCCGAAAAGTATTTGCCCCGCGTTGGCGCAATGATAGAAGGGCCAGCGTTTTATCCAGCGCTAAGTGGTAAAGAAAATTTGAACTATCTAGCAGCCCTTGGTGGCTTTTCGACTGATCGTGTTCAAGGACTTTTAGAAAAAGTTGGACTTGGCGATCGCGGGAAATCAAAGTACAAGACTTATTCATTGGGAATGAAGCAGCGTTTGGGAATTGCAGCGGCCTTACTTCCAAACCCACAGTTGTTGATGCTGGATGAGCCAACCAATGGTTTAGACCCCGAAGGTATTCAAGAAGTACGCGCCTTGTTGCGCTCACTCGCAGATGGTGGCACCTCTGTCTTTGTATCTTCGCACTTGCTCTCAGAACTCGAACTGATAAGCGATTACTTAGTTATGTTACGAAAAGGTGAAGTTGTATTTACTGGGAAAATGACGGATTTAATGTTCAGTCAACAGCCAGTGATAATCGCTAAAGGTGCCAATGAGAGTGATCTGATCACACTACTTTCTATCGCAGAGGCTGCTGGACATCACGCTGTAATCCGCGATGGAGCAGTTCACGTTGAAGGTCCGGCTGACTGGGCAATCGAATTTAATCGTGCAGCATTTACCGCCGGCATAACCTTGTCCCAATTAACACCACAACTTCCGAACCTGGAAGAGACATTCTTTGAAATGACAGGTGAAAAATAATGTGGAATGTAGCCTTTGCAGAACTCCGTAAGTTACGCCGTCCAACACTCTTTCTTGGAACTATGGGGGCCGTCGTTTTCTTCAGTGCACTCTTTTCATCACTATTATTTCTTCTCATTGATTCACCTGATGGAAACTCAGATCGTGGCCGGTCAGTAAGCCGTGAAGTTTTGGGACTCGCGACCGGTGGTGTTCAAGGTTTTAGCAGCGTTGGTGGTTTTTTGGGAATAATCGCACTCTGTGTTTTTGCTGCGCAAACTGCACAGGAATATACCTATGGCACTTTGCGCAATTTATTAGTGCGACAACCGGGGCGTTTGCGCATTTTGGCAGGAAAATTTCTCGCCATGAAACTATTTGCACTCGTAATGATTATTTTATCGGCCATTGTCAGTATTAGTGCCTCAGTAATTTTGGCACCACGCGCCAAAGTTTCAACAGAGTTGTGGTTTGGTGCCGATGGACGGCATGCCCTATTTACAAGCTTCATCAATATAGTTATTTCAGTTATTGGCTTCGGAACTATAGGCATGGTCTTAGGGCTACTCCTTCGCTCTCCAATAAGTGCGATTTCATTTGGAGTTCTCTGGCTGCTGATCGTTGAAAATCTGCTGATTGCAGTTAAAAACTCACTGCAAGATTGGATGCCTGGTGCACAACTTTCGGCAATCGCATCTGGTGGAGTGCCGCGCGGGATGACGACCGGAATTGAATACTCGCACGCGTTATTTGTCGGTGGCATATATGTTGCGATTGGTGCAGCGGTTGCCTCTTTCCTCTTTGTTCGCCGTGACGTATCTAATTAGAGACACCAGCACCTATAGCCAAGGTTTTCCAAGTTCATTCAATTATTCTTAAGCCCTTCCCCCGGAGGTCTTATATTGAAAAACTATCGAGCGATTTCACTTGCTCTAATTGTCATTCTGACGCTTTCAACTGCGCCAGCTGTGGCTAAGACCCCAAAACCAACGCTGGCTCAAATTGAAGCGGCCAAGAAAGCTGAAGCGGCAAAAAAGAAAGCCGCTGATGAGCAGGCAGCAAAATTAGCAAAAGCTAACCAAAGTTTGCGTACGCTCACTGCAAAAGCAAATGCGGCAACTGCGTTATATGTCAAAGCGCAAAAAGAGTTAGCTATCGCTGAGGCAGCTGCGCGTGCTGCGGCACAGTATGCGGCGGAAACTGCAGCGGCAGTTCAAGAGGCACATAAAGTTATTGGAAAGTTGGCGGCCAACGCTTATATTCTTGGCGGAAATATGAGTGACATCGAACCTTTGCTTAGTGCAAATGGGCCACAGGATTTAATGGATCAACTCAGTACACTAAGCACTTTAGGTTCGAAGAACACAATCGCCTTGGAACGTTTTAAAGCTGCAGAGGTTATTGCTCGTGCAGCCAAACAAGCCGCTGATGAAGCGAAAATTGCTCAACAAAAGGCGACAGAAAAAGTTGCCGCAGCTAAGAAAGTTGCAGATGACGCAAAAGCTGATCAGGCTAAAGAAGTTGCTAAGTTACAAAAGATTCAAGATCAGTTGATGAAAGAGTTGATGAGTGCCCGTAAAATTAGAACAACTTTAGAGCAGCAACGCCAGCTAGCACTTCTAGAAGAGGCTCAAGCAAATCAAGCTGAACAAACAGTTGGGCAGTCAAAAATCTGGCCTGACATTGGCTTCAAGGGTCGCTCAACAATTCGTACTTCTGAAGCACAGCGTCTAAAGGCCGTTGAGTTTGCAAAGAAACAAGTTCTCGCTCGCAAGCCTTACGTGTGGGGAACTCAAGGACCTAACACTTTCGACTGTTCAGGTCTTGTTTATGCAGCATATAAATACGCCGGTTTAGATTGGCCAAATTGGGATCGCCTCAACTCAGCGCTGTATTCGGGATATACCAAGCATGTTTCCCTCAACGCCTTAGTACCAGGAGATCTCTTGTTCTATTCATACAAGGGAACTATTTCAACCATCCATCACATCACAATTTATGCAGGCGACGGCATGATGTGGGAAGCTAATTCAAAGAATGCGGGCCTGTTGTACTCAAGTATTTACAGCGTTAAGGGACTTATGCCATTTGGTGGTCGGGTCTAGTCTTATCGCATGACATCGTGCCTACCAGCTGTTAGAAGTGCGGTACGCCCATGGCTAGAAAAATTTGAAGCTGGCGACTGTGTAGTTGTTGCTGTATCTGGCGGCGCAGATTCACTTGCACTTGCATATGCCATGTCGGTTGAAGCAAAGAAATTAGCGATCAACGTTCATGCAATCACTGTTGATCACCAGTTGCAAAGCAGGTCTGCTGAACAAGCATCGAAAGTTGTAGAGCAAATGCTTTCATTAGGTATTGCAACCACTGTTGAAAGAGTTGTCGTGAATATTACCGATGGGTTAGAAGCGTCTGCACGTAGTGCGCGTTACGAGGCGCTAAATGATACGAGCTTAAAGCTGGGAGCAGTTGCTGTTTTCTTAGGTCACACACACAATGATCAAGCTGAAGGAGTGTTACTTGGCCTTGCTCGTGGATCTGGAACACGTTCGCTATCTGCGATGGCACCACACAATGGAATCTATATCCGTCCGCTACTTACAATTACAAGAAGTGAAACTGAAAGCGTATGCGACGAAGTTGGATTATCTCCATGGAATGATCCGCACAATCAGGACACCACTTTTGCGCGCGTACGTGTTCGCACTCAAGCATTGCCGGCGTTAGAAGCTGCAATTGGACCTGGAATCTCCCACGCTTTAGTTCGAAGCGCCGAACTTCTGCGCCAGGATGCCGATGCTCTCGATGAATGGGCAGAGCGCGAGGCCGCTCCTCTGGATCTATCTGATTTAGATTGCAACCACTTGGCTCAACTACCCAAAGCGATCAGAAGCCGAATTATCCGAATGGCTATCTATGCCGCGGGTGCCCCCAGCGGATCGGTTACCGCCGAGCATGTAGGTGCCGTTGAGGCCTTGATTTCCGCGTGGAACGGGCAGGCCGAGGCGCATCTGCCGGGTGGTGTGAAGGTTGGGCGTTTTTCGGGCAGACTTTCGCTCTTACATGACTAGCAGGGGAGCCGGCGTGGATTTAGCAGGAGTAGAGAAGGACATCGAACGAGTCATCGTCACCGAGGATGAGCTGCAAGCCAAAATTATTGAGCTAGCTGCACGCGTTGATAAAGATTACGCAGGTAGAGATCTCCTATTAATTGGCGTACTTAAAGGTGCAGTTATGGCTATGGCGGATCTTTCGCGCGCATTGCAACGCCACGTTGAGATGGATTGGATGGCGGTTTCTTCTTACGGCTCCGGAACGAAATCAAGTGGGGTTGTTCGCATCTTGAAAGATTTAGATAGAGATATTACTGGACGAAATGTTTTGATAGTTGAAGATATTGTTGATTCAGGATTAACACTTTCTTGGCTCAAAGCTAATTTAGAGTCACGCGGAGTTGGAAGTGTTGAAATTCTCTCTATTTTGCGCAAGCCCGATGCCGCCAAAGTTGAAGTCTCGGTTAAATATGTGGGATTTGAGATTCCACCAGATTTCGTAGTTGGTTACGGTTTGGACTTTGATGAGAAATATCGCAATCTCCCATTTATTGCAGTGCTTGCCAAGCACATGTATTCATAAAAACTGACGAAACGAGAAATCCAGAATATGTCCAAAGCTAAAAAGTCGCTGAAAAAACCAGCAAAAAAAGCTCCATTAAAGAAAAGCTTTGCTGGAAATACTGCACCCAAAAAGCCCACTACTCGTGCAGGTAAAATTTTTAGAGGACCACTTTTTTGGATTCTTGTAGCAATATTTTCAGTTTCTATTTTTGGACAAATAACATCTGCAGGAAATCGTTATACACAGATTGAAACCTCTCAAGCGCTCGATGCTATTTCGCAGGCTCAAGTTGAATCAGCTGAAATCGTGGATAAAGATCAAAAGATTCGATTGATTCTACGAACTGGTACAACAATTAAAGGTGCAACTAAAGTAGAGGCCTCTTATGTTGCACGCCAAGAGCCAACTTTGGTTGATGCATTAACCTCAAATCCACCGTCAAAAGGCTGGAATGTAAGGGTTCCATCGCAGTCCCTTCTAGTCTCATTCCTATTTTCTATAGTTCCGTTCTTACTGATTGGCTTCCTCTTCTTCTGGATGATGAGTCAGGCCCAGGGTGGAAATAAAGTATTTCAATTTGGGCGCTCTCGAGCCAAACTACAAACCAACGATGTTCCAAAGACAACCTTTAAAGATGTAGCTGGTGCCGACGAAGCCATTGCCGAACTTGAAGAGATTAAGGATTTCCTTGCTAATCCAGATAAGTACGGCGTACTTGGTGCAAAGATTCCGAAGGGAGTTTTACTTTTTGGCCCTCCAGGAACCGGTAAGACGCTACTTGCTCGCGCAGTTGCAGGAGAGGCTGGAGTTCCTTTCTATTCCATTTCAGGCTCAGACTTTGTTGAGATGTTTGTCGGTGTTGGAGCTGCACGTGTGCGAGATCTTTTTAATCAAGCTAAAGAGAATTCACCATCAATAGTCTTTGTTGATGAGATTGATGCAGTCGGTCGCCAACGCGGTGCTGGAATGGGTGGAGGTCACGATGAACGTGAACAAACGCTTAATCAGTTACTAGTTGAGATGGATGGCTTTGAAGAGAATACAAAAGTAATTCTTATCGCAGCTACTAATCGCCCGGATGTTTTAGATCCTGCACTTTTGCGCCCAGGTCGTTTTGATCGACAGATTGCAGTTGATCGACCAGATCTAAAGGGACGTGAAGCTATCTTGGCAGTACACGCAAAGAACAAACCTCTTAGTTCAGATGTAAAACTTGTCGACTATGCACGACGCACGCCAGGGTTTACTGGTGCCGATCTTGCCAATGTTCTAAACGAGGCCGCACTATTAACTGCTCGCGAAGAAAAGAAGGAAATCTCTAACTTTGAACTCGATGAAGCTATCGATCGCGTAATGGCTGGTCCGCAACGTAAATCACGCATCATGAGTGATGATGAGCGGCGCGTAACGGCCTATCATGAAGGCGGGCATGCACTTGTGGCCCATGCGCTGCCACACACTGATCCAGTTCATAAGATCACCATCATGCCTCGAGGTCGAGCACTTGGTTACACGATGATTCTTCCCGATGAAGATCGCTATTCCGTAACACGTAATCAGTTGCTAGATCAGCTGGCTTACTCACTTGGTGGCCGTGCCGCTGAAGAGTTAATCTTTCACGATCCATCTACAGGCGCCTCAAATGATATTGAAAAAGCAACTGCCCTCGCTCGTGCGATGGTTACCCAATATGGAATGACTGAAGCGATCGGCGCAATTAAATTGGGTGCCGATAGCGATGCTCCATTTATGGGTCGTGACTATGGTCATCAGCGTGACTATTCAGAAAATATTGCTGGAATTGTGGATCGCGAAATCCGTAATCTCATTGAAAATGCACACCAAGAGGCTTTTGATATCTTGGTTGCAAATCGTAAAGTTTTAGATGAGATGGTATTGGAGCTTCTTGATAAAGAGAGTTTAAATAAAGAGGAAATTGCTCGTATCTTCAAGAAAGTAAAGTCTGTTACCGCACGTCCTGCATGGACAGGCTCTATTACTCGGATTCCATCGCAAGAGCCTCCGGTGGAAGTTCCGGCTCGTGCAGAGGTAGCAGTAGAAGTTAAGAAATCAACACGGCGCAAGAAGGCTCTAAGTGACGATTAATAAAGTAACGGTTACCGATGGTCGTGCAGCGGGACCATATGATCAAGAGCGCGCAGAGAAAGCGGTTCGCGAACTATTACTTGCCCTTGGTGAAGATCCAGATCGTGACGGATTAAAGGAGACTCCAGCGCGAGTTGCGCGAGCAATGAAAGAGAACTTTGGTGGTCTGTGGCAATCTCCCGAAGATGTGTTAACTACAACTTTTGATATCGGCCATGAAGAGCTCGTAATTGTCCGTGATATTGAGGTGTTTTCGCACTGCGAGCACCATTTAACGCCTTTTCACGGGGTTGCTCATATTGGCTATATCCCTCGTGGCAAAATCACTGGCCTATCAAAGTTAGCGCGATTAGTAGATGTATATGCAAAGCGACCACAGGTTCAGGAGCGCTTAACAACCCAGATTGCCGATGCACTTGTTAAAATTCTTGATCCACTTGGCGTTATTGTAATAATTGACTGCGAACATCTCTGTATGTCTATGAGAGGTGTGAAGAAATCACAAGCACGCACAACTACAAGTGCTGTGCGAGGTGCATTACAGAATGCAGCGACTCGCGCTGAAGCCATAAGTCTTATTACGCATAGGTAATCACCATGATTATCATGGGAATTCTCAACGTCACACCAGATTCATTTGCAGATGGTGGTCGGCATAACTCTTTAGAGGCGGCAGTTCAGCGCGGAATCGAAATGATTTCAGAGGGCGTTGACATTATTGACATTGGCGGTGAATCAACTCGGCCAGGTGCAGACAGAGTTAGCGAAACCGAAGAGATATCTCGAGTAATTCCGGTGATTAGTGAGTTATCAAAACTTGGGGTGACGATAAGCGTCGATACGATGCGTGCCAGTACGGCGCGTGCCGCCACAGCGGCTGGAGCGAGGATTATTAATGATGTCAGTGCAGGATTAGCCGACCCAGAGATGCTTGTAACTGTGGCAGATTTAAAGCTCCCTTACATTGCAATGCATTGGCGTGGACAGTCCAAAGATATGAACTCGATGGCAACGTATGAAAATGTCGTTGCCGATGTAATTGATGAATTACAGTCACGAATCTCTGCTGCAATAGAAGCGGGGATTAGTAAAGAGAATTTGATTATCGACCCAGGCATTGGCTTTGCTAAAAACGCTGATCACAACTGGGAAATCATTAATAACATAGGGCAGTTCGTAGAGCTTGGTTATCCTGTATTAGTTGGTGGCTCGCGTAAGCGTTTCTTAGGTGCCGATACGCCCGATGAGCGTGAAGCCGCTTCAGTTGCGCTCACCAAAACCCTTTCCACAAGCCGAATATGGGGAGTTAGAGTTCACTCTGTGAAACCCCATAAGGATGTGCTTTCAGCATGAACGACTTAATACTTATAACGCGTATCCATGGCTTTGGCTATCACGGTCTCTTTGATCACGAGCGTACAAACGGTCAGGATTTTTTCGTCGATGTATCTATGCGATTGGACTTATTAGCTGCATCTATAAGTGATGACATAGAAGATACCGTTAACTATGGCCTGATTACTGAGTTAGTAGTAAATGAGATCACCAGCAATCCCGTTTCATTGATTGAAAAACTAGCTGGACGTATTGCAGAGAAGATTCTGAACACGCAAGAAAAAGCTCTGGAAGTTTCGATAACAGTTCATAAGCCCCAAGCCCCTGTTGGCGTAAAAGTTAGCGATATTGCAGTAACGATTACACGAAAGCGATGAAAGCAGTAATTGCGCTTGGTGCAAATCTAGGTGACCCTAAGGAGAATCTAGATTTGGCAATTGCACTAATGCAAGAGGCAACTGACGTAGTTAAAGTTTCTAGTTACTACACAACAGCTCCAGTTGGTGGACCAGAACAACCAGATTATGTAAATGCAGTGTGCATTGTAGAAAGTGAACTTCCAGCACTGGAGTTATTGTCGCTAATGCATGGGATTGAAAAGGCCTTAGACCGGCAGCGCCATGAACGTTGGGGACCCCGAACAATAGACTTAGATTTAATTCAGTACGGATCTATAGTGAGTAGCAGTGATGAGTTACAACTGCCGCACCCAAGAGCTCATGAGCGTCGATTTGTTATAGAACCGTGGCTTGAAGTCGACCCTGACGCAATCCTGCTCACTCACGGGCGGATTAGTGAGCTTTTGGCACAATTACCAGAATCGTCGTAAACTTTAAACACCTCGCCCGGTACCTGAAAGGACTGGAGCCATATGAGCGTATTAGTGCCAACGATGGGCGCCTTACATAAAGGCCACCAAGCGTTGATTAAGCGTGCGCGTTCAATGAGCAAAGAAGTTGTTGTAAGTATCTTTGTTAATCCACTTCAATTTGAAAACGAAGATGATGTTGCAAAATATCCCCGCTCCCCAGAGCGCGATATTCAGCTAGCTACATTGGCCGGTGCAACCGAGATTTGGATGCCTGATTATGAAGAGATTTATCCTGGAGAGATTTCACAACGATCAGCGGGAGTGCTGGGAGATGTATTTGAAGGTGCATCTAGACCGGGGCATTTCGATGGTGTTGTAACAGTCGTAAATAGGTTATTCGAGATTGTAAGACCCGATGCAGCGATTTTTGGTGAGAAAGATTTCCAACAACTCCAAATTATACGAGCCATGGAGAAGTCGGTAGAAATCATCGGCGTACCTACGGTTCGCGAATTTGATGGACTTGCATTGTCATCGCGTAATATTCGCTTGACACTTGAAGGCCGTGTCAGTGCAAATGTTATTTATCGTGCACTGGCTGCGGCTCGATTAGCCCCGACTGTAGCAATTGCGCAAGAGATAATTTCTACCACAGTTGCAACTGATTCGGCCTTTGTTTGTGATTATGCAGTGATCGTGGATGAGGATGATTTTACTGAGGCAAATGAAATGACAAAAAATAAACGTGCGATTATCGCTGGTTGGATAGATGGCGTGCGACTAATAGATAACATGCGAATGGGTGCCTAATGCTGCTAACAATCGATGTGGGTAATACAAATACTGTTTTGGGTATTTTTGATGGCGACGAACTTATACGATCGTGGCGTGTTAAAACCGACCCACGAAGTACTGCCGATGAATTGTGGTTGCAGTACCGTTCTTTAGTTGAGGACTACACAGTTACTGGTTTATCGATTTGTTCTACCGTACCGGCAACTCTGCGGGAGCTACGCAGTATGATTGCAGATTATTTTGCCGATGTGCGAACAACCATTGTTGAACCCGGGATCAAGACGGGGGTGCCTTTGCTAGTCGATAATCCAAAGGAGATTGGCGCCGATCGCATCGTTAATACGCTTGCCGCGCACACATTATTTGGTGGCCCGTCAATCGTTGTGGATTTTGGAACCTCTACTAATTTAGATGTTGTCTCACCTAAAGGTGAGTTTTTAGGTGGCGCACTTGCTCCAGGTATAGAAATCTCAGTGGATGCGTTAGCTGCACGTGCTGCCCAACTTCGTAAAGTTGAACTTGTCAGACCAAAAAATGTCATCGGTAAAAATACTGTTGAAGCTTTGCAATCAGGCACAATCTATGGTTTTGCCGGCCAAGTCGATGGATTAGTTGATCGAATCACTGCAGAATTAGCCGAATCATATTCAGGCAAGCCAACAGTCATCGCCACAGGCGGATTAGCGCCGTTAATAATCGGAGTCTCTGAAACTATTGATAAGCATGAGCCAGACTTAACCTTGATTGGCCTTCGCTTAATTCACGAACGAAATGCTTGAGTCGCTAGACTTCCCTTCATTATGAGCACTGAAAACCCATCTATCGAAGACGACCTGCCAGAACAGTTACGGATTCGCCGTGAAAAGCGGGCTGCGCTCATTAGCGCTGGAGTAGAGGCGTACCCAGTTTCAGTGCCTAGAACCAAGACATTAAAGGAAGTTCGTACCGAGCACGCAGGCTTAGAGATTGATGTTGCAACCGGCGTTACTGAAAGTTTGACTGGTCGTATATTATTTAAGCGAGATACCGGAAAACTTTGTTTCGCAACTTTGCGTGAAGGCGACGGAACCGAACTTCAAGCTATGTTTTCTTTAGATAAAATTGGACAAGAATCTATTGACTCGTGGAAATCCGATATTGATTTAGGTGACATCGTTTCGGTTACCGGTGAAATAATTACATCAAAGCGCGGAGAGCTCTCGATTCTTGCTAACTCCTGGAAGTTAGCTTCAAAATCACTTCGCCCATTACCTAATGATCACAAACCAATGTCTGAAGAAACTCGTGTACGAATGCGCTATGTGGACTTAATTGTTCGCCCTGAAGCCCGTTCTAACGCGCGATTGCGTCCGGCAGTTATGACATCTCTCCGTGACACATTTACCAAGGCAGATTTCATCGAAGTTGAAACCCCAATGTTGCAAGTTATGCATGGCGGTGCAGCTGCCCGCCCATTTAAATCTTTTTCTAACGCCTATGACATGGAGCTGTTTTTGCGTATTGCGCCAGAGCTTTTCCTGAAGCGCTGCGTTGTGGGCGGAATAGAGCGGGTCTTTGAAATAAATAGAAACTTTCGCAATGAAGGCGCTGACTCGTCGCACTCTCCTGAGTTTGCAATGATTGAGAGCTATCAGGCATATGGAGATTGGAAATCTATTGCCGATCTCACTCGTGCCCTTGTTCAAAATGCCGCGATGGCAGTTGCGGGATCGCACATTGTTACTCATCACGATGGGCGCCAAGCAGATTTGGGTGGAACATGGCGTGAAATCTCACTCTATGACGCTATTTCAGAGGGCGTTGGCCAAGAGGTCAGTGCACTTACGCACATTGATGAGTTAAAAACAATTGCCACAAAACTAGGTATGAAGATTGACCCAAAGTGGATTACAGGAAAATTAGCGGAAGAAATCTTTGAACATGTCGCTAAAGATCAATTGATTGCGCCTACATTTGTTATGGGTTATCCAGTTGACACATCTCCGTTGGTACGTGCACACAGAGAGATTCCTGGAGTTGCAGAAAAATGGGATCTCTACATTGATGGTTTTGAATTAGCAACGGGATATTCAGAGTTAATTGATCCAGTCATTCAGCGTGATCGTTTAATGGAGCAATCATTGCTAGGTGCCGAGGGTGATTTAGAGGCGATGCACGTTGACGAAGATTTCTTACGCGCAATGGAGTTTGCAATGCCACCTACGGGCGGTATGGGCATGGGCGTAGATCGTTTGCTGATGGCATTAACTGGACTTGGAATTCGCGAAACTATTTTGTTCCCGTTAGTAAAACCTGAAAGCGATTAGTTGTGGAGATTCGCGCAGCTCGAACGAGCGACATTAAAGGCATTCGCGCCCTTATAGATTCGTATGCACCAGAGGGTCGTCTTCTAACTAAAGAGACCGTAACGTTGTATGAGAGTGTTCAAGAGTTCACCGTGGCAGTCGATGGTGACAAGGTTGTTGGCTGTGGTGCGCTGCATGTGCTGTGGGAGGACTTAGCAGAAGTTCGTACCGTTGCCGTTGCTGAAAGCCTTCGAGGTAAAGGCATCGGTCACAGAATTCTCGATGCAATCATTATTCGTGCGCAGACTATTGGAGTTAAGCGAATCTTCTGCCTCACCTTTGAAACCGAGTTCTTTGGCCGCCATGGCTTTGACGTTATCGAAGGCACTCCAGTAGATCCAGAGATCTATGCCGAACTTTTGCGTTCATACGATGCCGGTGTTGCTGAATTCTTAGATTTAGAATCTGCCAAGCCAAATACCCTTGGGAATACCAGAATGTTGAAAAAACTCGCCTAGATAGTGGGCTTTTCGGGCATAAAACCCCTACCTCTAGGGTTATAAGTGGCACGAGCTATCCACCTCGCGGCTCTTGGCCTGTAGGTATTAGGCTTAATGAATCGAATAAGAAGGAGTGAGCCCATGTTTGAGCGCTTTACCGACCGAGCCCGCCGTGTTGTTGTGCTGGCCCAAGAAGAGGCTCGCATGCTCAATCACAACTACATCGGCACCGAGCACATTCTGCTAGGTCTGATTCATGAGGGCGAAGGCGTCGCAGCTAAAGCGTTGGAATCACTTGGAATCTCACTTGAAGGTGTTCGCGCCCAAGTGGAAGAGATCATCGGACAAGGACAACAAGCCCCGAGCGGTCATATCCCATTTACCCCTCGTGCTAAAAAAGTTTTGGAACTCTCGTTACGTGAAGCGTTGCAACTAGGTCACAACTACATCGGCACCGAACACATTCTGTTGGGCTTAATTCGTGAAGGTGAAGGCGTTGCCGCACAGGTACTTGTAAAACTTGGTGCGGATTTAAATCGAGTTCGCCAACAAGTTATTCAACTTTTATCAGGTTATCAAGGTAAAGAGGCGGTAACACAAGGTGGACCTGCAGAAGGAACGCCTTCAACATCATTAGTCCTTGATCAATTTGGAAGAAACCTTACACAAGCTGCACGTGAAGGAAAGTTAGATCCAGTTATTGGTCGCGAGAACGAGATCGAACGTGTGATGCAAGTACTTTCTCGTCGTACTAAGAATAACCCAGTGTTAATTGGTGAACCAGGTGTTGGTAAAACAGCTGTTGTCGAGGGTCTTGCACAAGCGATTTACAAGAATGACGTTCCTGAAACTTTGAAAGATAAGCAGTTGTACTCACTGGATTTAGGCGCGCTTGTTGCTGGAAGCCGTTACCGTGGAGATTTCGAAGAGCGTTTGAAGAAGGTCTTAAAAGAGATTAAAACTCGTGGTGACATCATTCTCTTTATTGATGAGATTCACACCCTTGTTGGGGCAGGTGCAGCAGAAGGCGCAATCGATGCGGCCAGTATTTTAAAGCCTATGCTGGCACGTGGTGAGCTCCAGACAATCGGTGCGACAACTCTGGATGAGTACCGCAAGCATGTTGAAAAAGATGCCGCTCTTGAGCGCCGCTTCCAACCGATTCAAGTGAAAGAGCCATCAGTTGCACACACAATTGAAATTCTAAAAGGTTTGCGTGATCGCTACGAAACTCATCACCGCGTATCGATTACCGATGGTGCATTATCAGCAGCAGCAAATTTAGCTGACCGATATGTCTCAGATCGTTTCTTGCCAGACAAAGCGATTGATCTAATTGATGAAGCTGGCTCACGCCTTCGCATTAAGCGCATGACCGCACCGGCTGAGCTCCGAGCATTTGATGAAAAAATCGCCGATGCGCGCAAGGAAAAAGAGTCGGCTATCGATGGTCAGGACTTTGAAAAAGCGGCATCGCTGCGGGATAAAGAAAAAACCTTAATCTCTGAAAAGCATGAAGCTGAAAAGAACTGGAAGGCAACTGATTTAGATAAGGTCACTGAGGTTGATGAAGAGTTGATCGCACAAGTTCTATCTATTTCAACTGGAATTCCAGTCTTTAAGTTAACTGAAGAAGAGACGGCACGACTGCTGCGCATGGAAGATGAACTACATAATCGTGTCATCGGTCAAGATCAAGCGATTAAAGCGTTGTCGCAAGCGATTCGCCGTACACGTGCAGGTCTTAAAGATCCACGTCGTCCAGGTGGATCCTTTATCTTTGCCGGACCATCAGGAGTTGGAAAGACCGAACTCTCACGTACCTTGGCATCGTTCTTATTCGGTGATCAAGATGCTTTGATTCAACTTGATATGTCTGAGTACTCAGAGCGCCACACAGCATCACGTTTATTTGGTGCACCTCCAGGCTATGTTGGTTACGACGAAGGTGGACAGTTAACTGAAAAAGTTCGCCGTCGCCCGTTCTCAGTAGTTCTTTTCGATGAGATCGAAAAGGCACACCCAGATATCTTTAACTCACTTCTGCAGGTCTTAGAAGATGGTCGTCTAACAGATTCGCAAGGCCGTACCGTTGACTTCAAGAACACCGTAATCATTATGACTACCAACCTCGGTACTCGCGATATCTCAAAGAGTCTAGGTCTTGGTTTTGCAAACAGTGATGATGAGCAGACTAATTATGATCGAATGAAGGGCAAGGTAAATGACGAACTTAAGACGCATTTCCGTCCTGAGTTCCTCAACCGAATCGATGACGTAATCGTCTTCCACCAGTTAACTAAGGATCAGATTGTTCAGATCGTTGATTTAATGATCAAGAACCTAGATGATCGCTTACAAGCAAAAGATATGGGAATCGAATTAACTCCAGCGGCAAAAGACTTACTTGCACTGCGTGGTTATGACCCACTTCTTGGTGCACGTCCACTGCGTCGCACAATTCAACGTGAGATCGAAGATGCCCTTTCTGAGCGCATCTTGTTCGGAGAACTCAAAGCCGGCGAAATCATTGTTGTAGATGCCGAAGGCGAAGGCACTGACGCTGTATTTACCTTCAAAGGAGCACCTAAAGTTGAAACCCCTGATAGTCCAGGGGATTTAGCTGAGGCACCAACTGCTTAATATTTAAGGGCAATTACCCCCTTGGAGTATTCACTCTGAGGGAGTTTTGCTTTACCTTTACTAAATGCGCAAAGCTGCAGTATGGATGGTTGCGATTGTACTAATCTCAATTTTTCCAATCCAGATCTCTTACGCCGCAATAACTCCAGGAACTAAGTGCTCTAAAGCTGGATTAACGGCAACATCAGGTGGCAAGAAATACACCTGTGTGAAGAGTGGAAAGAAGTTGGTGTGGAATAAAGGCGTAGTAATTGCTAAGCCAACACCAACACCAACACCAACACCAACACCAACACCAACACCAACACCAACACCAACACCAACACCAACACCAACACCAACACCAACACCAACACCAACACCAACGGTGGATCTGGCCGCAGAAAAACTGGCCGCAGAACTAACCGCCTCAGCTAAGTTAGTGGCAGAGAAAGCTGCGGCATACCGAGCGACTCTTTTGCCCTGCCCTGCGAATGGAAAGTGCATAGTTGGAAACATTGGACCTGGCGGAGGAATCGTTTTTTATGTGGCATCTACTCCTCAAAGTTGGGGGCAATACTTAGAAGCTGCCCCTGCAATATGGGCAGGAAATTATTTTGATCCATACACGCAGTGGTGCTCTCTTGGCGATACTTTGTTAGTCGCAGTGATTTCTGATCCAGAGGCCATAAAGAGGAACAGCGCAAAAATCGGAGCAGGAAAATCAAATACCGAACTCATGTTTTCATCCTGTATCAAGGGAATCGCCAACTTAGTACACAATTATCGCGGTGGCGGAAAATCTGATTGGTTTCTACCATCGGCAGATGAACTGGCTGAGATGATGAAGGCAAGTGTGTCAATTGGCGATCTTTCTATTAGCTCTTATTGGAGTTCCACCCTGGCACCGGTATATGGAGCTTGGGATCAAGTAATACCCATCGGCATCAATTACACGAGCGATGAAACTAATGCGGGCTCTGTTCGTCCAATCAGAGCCTTTGGCTAATTAACCCAAGAAATTTTTAGATATTGTGGAGTTAGTGGCTAACTTTTTTAGCGCATCTCCGCTAACGCGGTAAACCGTCCACTCGTCCATAGGTACTGCGCCCAAGGATTTATAGAACTCAATCGAGGGTTCATTCCAATCTAGAACCCACCATTGCAATCGCTCATATCCGCGTTCAATACATATTGAGGCGAGCTCTTTTAACAGTGCCAGACCTAAGCCTTTACCGCGGTGCGCAGGGTCAACGTAGAGATCTTCTAGATAAATTCCGGGCTTACCAAGCCAGGTTGAATAGTTCAGGAACCAGATTGAGATTCCAACAACTTCTCCGTTTACTTCAGCAACGTGAGCGAATGCGCTCGGCTTATCGCTAAAGATTGTCAGCTCAACCTGTTCCAAGGTGGCTACGGCCTCTTGGGGAGCTTTTTCGTAGAGCGCTAAATCCCTAATTAGCTGCAGAATTTTCGGCGCATCTGCTTTAACGGCCACACGAATCATGGCTAGAGTCTATTTCCTAAAGTATAGAAAATGCGGGACTGGTAGATAGTTTTCAATTTCTGTCCTATTGTTCTGGAATTGAAAGAGGTGCATATGCCCGACAAAAAACCTGAGTTAGGTTTGCTTCGAACAGAGCAAGTTGACTCAAAGTTCCAGATGCTCGATGTAATGACCGTTTCCGAGTTATTACAAGCGATGAATGAGAGCGACACCGAAGTCCCAAAAGCAATTAATGCAGTCCTACCTAAAATTGAAAAAGCAATCGATGCAGTAGTTGATCGAATGCTTCAAGGTGGTCGATTAATTTATATCGGTGCAGGAACTTCTGGGCGTCTGGGTGTTTTAGATGCCGCCGAATGCGGGCCAACTTTTTCAGTATCTACAGGTCAAGTAATAGCTTTTATTGCAGGCGGTGACACTGCGCTTAAGAATGCTGCAGAAGGTGCTGAGGACAATTCTGAACTAGGGGCTTCTGATTTAATGTCTGCTTCAGTCAGTCAGTTAGATTGCGTTGTTGGAATTGCAGCGAGTGGTCGGACTCCATATGTTATGGGTGCTATTGCGCACGCAAAAAACGTCGGCGCGTTAACAATTGCTTTAACGTGCAATCCAAACTCTAAAATAGGTCAGATTAGCGATCACGCCTTAGATATAGATTCTGGACCAGAGCTGCTTGCGGGCTCAACCCGCTTGAAATCAGGAACGGCTCAAAAACTAGTTCTCAATATGATTTCAACAATTACGATGGTTCGCTTGGGAAAAACTTTTGGAAACTTGATGGTAGATCTGCAGATCAGTAATGAAAAACTGGCAGACCGTGCTGTAAGAATTATTGAAACCGCTACCGGTTCAACTAAGACGCAGGCAGCTCAGGCACTTACGGCGTCAAATCACGAAGTCAAAGTTGCCATATTGATGCTCTTACTCAATATCGAGCCAAAAGCTGCGCGTGAGCGATTGCAGACCTCTTCAAATCGAATTAGAGAAGCCCTTAAATAACGGGGTTTCGTTACCCAATCAGGCTTGACCCACCAGCATTTGAGCGATAATTTTCACTCCTGAGTTATTTTGTTGAAGGAATTTTTCATGAAAGGTAGCGTGATGGCACAACGTTTGTCGGCCCCAGCAGCTACTTCTTATAGCGATCTTATGGGTGAGATTAGAGACTCATTCAAATCATTTCACGCCACTGAGGCTGCAATTGCAACGTGCGTACTTAACAACCCAAAAGACGTTGCCCACATGAATATTTCTCAACTTGCAGATTACAGCGAAACTTCGGTCGCTTCGGTAGTTCGATTTAGTAAGGCGATTGGGTATAAAGGCTACCCAGAGTTTCGAATGGCGCTAGTAAGTGAAGTAAGTCGAATCGGATTTACTGCTTCAAAAGCGGCTGAGCTTGATAGTGGGATCACAATTAGCGATTCACTTGAGGAGATAATTCGAAAGATTTCTCAAGCAGATGCACAAGCAATCCAAACCACTGCAGAGAGAATTGATATTGATTCTTTTGCAAAAACAGTGGATGCGTGGGATAAAGCCCAAACTATTGGAATCTTTGGTTTAGTTTCCAGTGGTTATGTCGCTATGGATTTATCGCTGAAGTTAAATCGTCAGGGTAAAACTACAACTGCTTGGCGAGATGCACACACCGCTTTAACCTCAGTTTCTCTTTTAAAGCCCGGTGACTGCTTAGTAGCGATTAGTCATAGCGGTACAACTGTCGATGTCATTGATGTGATGCAAGCATTTAAATCTAGAGGAATTACAATTATTTTGATCACAAACTCGCTGCGCAGTTCAGCAACTGCACTTGCAGATATTGTTTTACATACATCCGCACGGGAAACTACCTTCCGCAGCGGTGCAACTGCCAGTCGTATTGCGCAGTTAACGGTGGTTGATTGTCTCTGTGTCGCATTGGCGCAGAGAAACTGGAGCGGCACCAAGTCAGCTCTGGAAGAATCTAGAGCGGCCGTGGGTAGCCGTTCTGGGGCAAAAGTGAGCGTAGACGAGGGTATGCGCAAACAACCATTAACCCGTACTCGAGGAGGAAATAAGTGAAAATCTCACAACGCCGCATCCGCGGTTTGGTGGCGATTGCATCATCAGTAGCTGTAATTACAGGATCACTGATTGCCATTGCGCCAGCGCAAGCAGCAACTAAAGATCTAACTATCGGTCTAACGCTAGATATCGATAAGTTGGATCCACAAGGCGCGACAAGTTTTGCGACAGTTCGTGCACTTGGTCTTGTCTATGGATCACTTGTTGAAGTAGGACCAAATCTAGATATCCGTGGCGGACTCGCTCAGTCATGGGGATTCAATGCAAGCGGTACAGAACTTCGTTTGCACCTACGCAAGAATGTTAAGTTCCAAGATGGTTCAACTTTCGATGCAGAGGATGTGAAAGCATCTCTAGAGCGAATTCTGGATCCGGCTACTAAAGCTGCAGCACGTGCAAACATTTTGACCATTAAGTCAATTGAAGCATCAGGTCTTGATGTAACACTTAACTTAACTATCCCAAACGTTGCTATTTTAGCCGCACTCGATGGTGTCAATATGGCAATGCTTTCAAGCGATGATATTAAAGCTGGAACAATCGGCAAAACAGTTAATGGAACTGGACCTTTTAAGTATGTTTCATGGGAGCCGGGCCAGAGCGTAAAGCTTGCAAGCAATGCAACGTACTGGGGTGGAAAGCCAAAGCTGGACACAATTACTTTCCGCATTATCCCAACTGAGGCATCAATTCTTTCTGCACTTAATGCAGGAACAATTCAGTTCTCAGTAATCACAAGCCCACTTGTTGCAAAGCAAGCTGGATCAAACCTAAAGCTGTACAAGACTCCAGGTTTGGCATACGTTGCACTTCAGCTCAACGCCAAGGTTGCACCTTTTGACAAGCTCGGTGTACGCCTTGCAATTCAATGCGCAGTTGACCGTGCTGAAGTCGTTAAGACAGCGTCATCTGGTGAAGGCAAGGTAATTGGACCAATCACAAGTCCTGCCTATGCATCTGATCCAACTGCTCGTCCATGTCCAAACGTTGACTTAGTAAAGGCTAAGAAGTATTTAGCTGATGCTGGATATCCAAATGGTTTAACTATTAAGACCATGGTTGCCCCAACTCAGTTCGCAACTGCTTCAGGAACTGCACAGTCACTGAAGTCTCAGCTTGCTAAGGCTGGAATTACGCTAGAAATCGACGCGGTTGATGATTCAACCTTCGTTTCTCGCTGGTTAGCTGGCGATTTCGGTTCATCTGTTGCTAATAACGGTGGCCGTATCGATCCAGACACCATGTACACCCGTTACTTCACATCAACTGGAAACCTAAACAAGGTGGCTGGTTATTCTTCTGCAACACTTGATGCTAACTTTGCAAAAGGCAAATCATCAGGTCGAGTTAGTGATCGCAAGGCCGCATACACAGCAATCTCTAAAGAACTTGAAGATAACGCTGTTTGGGTCTGGCTCTTCTCTCCATTTGAGTACCGTATTACTACCAAGAATGTTACGGGATTCATACCACTTGCTACAGGTTCACTAATTGAACTTCGCAAGGCAGATCTCAAGTAAGTAAAAAAGAGACAGTGTGTGAAATCTCATTTCACACACTGTCTCTTTTCTTTTAAGATGCAAGATAATTAAGCAATGAGAGGACGGTGAGACTAAGTGAGTTTTAGAAAATTAATGAAGATTCCAGGCGTCTCACGTACCCTCAGTGTTTTAGCTACACTTTTTGGTATCTCTATTTTTGTCTTTTTAGTACTTCGCGTCATACCCGGTGATTCAATTACGGGAGCTTTTGGAATTGAAACTGGCGCACTCACACCTGGCCAAATAGCTGAGCTACGTGTCTACTATGGCATCGATCAATCTCTTTTACTCCAGTACATTTCGTGGATTCATAGTTTCTTATCTGGAAAGCTAGGTTTTGCTTATTCAACCGGCGTATCAGTTGCTACGCTAACAAAATCTTCCTTACCCGTCACAATTGAGTTAGCTATTATCGGAACCGTTCTTGGAGTTGTGCTTGGTATCGCAATCGGAATGTTTAGCGCTAAAAAACCGGGTAGTACGCGCGATTTTGCTGGACAGTTATTTGGCTTGCTTGCTCTAGCTATTCCGGGCTTTGTATTGAGTACCGGAATTGTCACCGTGATGGCAAATAAATTTCACTATTTTCCTAATGGCTATGAGTACATGACCCCTTGGGAGAACCCCTGGATGAACTTCCAGCAAATGATGTTTCCAGGTCTAGTGCTGGGTATAGCCGTGGCCGCCCCGGTTATGCGCACAACGAGATCTGCCTTGCTAGAGACAGTTGACAAAGATTTTGTGCGAACCGCTCACGGCAAGGGTGTCCCGAATAATAAGGTCCAATTTCGACATGTTTTGCGCAACTCACTTATACCAATTGTCACAATGACTGGAATTCAGTTTGGGTATCTACTCGGTGGCGCGGTGATTGTAGAGAAGATCTTTGCCTTACCAGGAATGGGGCGCCAAATTCTTGATGCAATTATGAAGCGAGAATATGCCACTGTTCAAAGCAGCATTATGGTTTTTGCAATTATGTTTGTGCTCATTAATGTTGCGACCGATGTTATTTATCGTAAAATCGATCCTCGGATTAAAAAATGAAAAATAAAGAGATCAAAAGTAAAGGTGCCTTGCATTACTATTTACAAAGTACTAGTGGTGTAGTCGGTGCAGTCTTAGTCCTAATTATGGTTATAGTTTCAATCTGTTCTATTTTTGGAATCACCCCGTATGATCCAGTTGAACAGCATATTGATAATATTTTGCAAGGGCCTTCAGTACATTTTTGGTTTGGAACAGATGATTTTGGACGAGACGTTTTCTCACGCACTTTAGAGGGAATGCGACGCTCTCTCACGGTCTCAATAACTGCCGTTTCATTAGCAACTATTTTAGGTGTGACATTCGGAGTTCTGGCTGGCTACGTTGGAAAGTGGTTTGATCAACTTGTAACTAGAGTCAGCGATGTATTTTTTGCCTTTCCAGCAATTTTACTAGCTTTAGCAATTGTGGCAAGCCTTGGAAATGCTTGGTATGACACCGCGCTGGCAATTGGAGTTGTGTATACACCGATATTTATACGCGTTGCCAGAGGTCCTGTTTTGACCGTTAAAGAGATGGACTACATCAAAATATCTCGAGTATTAGGATTCTCATCTTTTAGAATCTTAAGAAAACATATTTTTCCAAATGTTTTTGCACCAATCGTGGTTCAGATTGCGCTGTCGCTTTCTTGGGCGATTTTGACAGAATCAGGCCTGAGTTTCTTAGGTTTAGGCACTCAACCGCCTACGCCATCACTTGGTCTCATGGTTTCTGATGCACAACCATTAGCTGCCTTTGCTTGGTGGACTTTAGTCTTCCCATCACTTTTCATCACAATCGTAGTTGTCGGCTTAAATTTAGTGGGCGATGGCTTAAGAGATGCTCTAGATCCAGCGCGGAGAAGCTCATGACTCAGCCGTCACTACTGTCGGTTAAAGATCTTGGGATTTCTACAGTCCAAGATCCACGCACGCTTGTTAATCAAGTCTCATTTGATATTGGTCTAGGTGAGGCTGTAGGAGTAGTCGGTGAAAGCGGATCCGGTAAGACGTTATCAGCTCTTTCTATTCTTGGACTTTTACCTCGGGGAGTCGAAGTTGTCAGCGGCTCAGTTATCTTTAAAGACAAGAATCTTTTAACACTTGATACGGAAGAGTTACGAAATATTCGCGGCAATGAAATTGCTATGATTTATCAAGATCCTATGACTGCATTGAATCCAGTAATGAAACTGGGGAAGCAGTTGTTAGAAGTTATTGCATCACATGGTGGAATAAATGATGGTTCGCAGAATCAAGTGCGTATACTTTTATCGGAAGTTGGAATTCCAGACGTCAACCGAGCCATGGAAAGCTACCCACACGAATTTTCAGGTGGTATGCGCCAACGAATCATGATTGCTATGGCGCTACTTCTATCACCACAATTGTTGATTGCTGATGAACCAACTACTGCATTAGATGTAACAATTCAGCAGCAAATTCTGGCTCTAGTTTCAGAGGCACGTAAGAAAAGAAATATGTCCATGCTATGGATCACCCACGATTTAGGTGTTGTTGCAAACCTTGTCGATCGCCTTAATGTTATGTATGCCGGACGTATTGTTGAATCTGGCACTGTTGAAGAAATATTTAGAAAACCGAAGCACCCTTACACGGCGGGACTTTTATCCTCATTGCCAACGTCTACAGGTACAAACCGCGAGAGGCTTACTTCGATCTCAGGGGTGCCAGAAAAGCCGTGGTTAGTGGGTAATTCATGCGGTTTTGCCGCTCGATGCTCTCGCGCTCAAGCCCGCTGTCATTCGGAGATTCCACTCACAGTAACTACTGACAGTAGTTCGGTTGCATGTTTCTTTCCGTTAGGAGGCAACTAATGAGTTTAGAGATTAAAGATGTTGAGAAATTGTATAAAATCGTATCAACCGACACAGTAATCCACGCACTCAATGGCATTGATATCTCTCTACCGGCGGGTAAAACTTTAGGAATTGTCGGCGAGAGTGGCTGTGGAAAATCTACACTTGCTCGCTTGGTTACAGGGCTAGAAACTCCTAATCGGGGTGGCATTACCTGGAAAGGCTCGCCCATCCACGATGTTAATAAGGGAAGTTTTTCTACTAAGAAGTCAGTTGTTCAATTAGTCTTTCAGGATCCATACTCTTCGCTCAATCCACGGCAGAGAATTGGTGATGCAATCAGTGAGATTATTACAGTTCATAACTTGGTAGCAAAAAATATGGTTGAAACGCGAGTATCCGAACTCTTATCCTTAGTGGGCTTAGCTGATGATTTAAAGAATCGTTACCCTCATCAGCTTTCAGGTGGGCAAAGACAACGAGTAAGTATCGCTAGAGCATTAGCTGCTGAACCTAGTCTATTAGTTCTAGATGAGCCCGTATCAGCGCTGGATGTATCTGTACGTGCTGAAGTGATGAATCTTCTATTGGATTTACGAGCAAAGCTAGGCCTGACCTATATATTCATCAGCCATGATCTTGCCATGATCCGCTACATCAGCGATTTAGTTGCTGTAATGTACTTAGGAAAAATTGTTGAATTTGGAAGTTGGGAACAGGTTATCAATGACCCTCAACATCCGTACACACAAGCACTTATTCAGGCCATGCCAGATCACACAGTGATCGGAAATCCAGAGTCCTTAGCCAAAACGCTCGAGGGTGAAGTGCCTGATCCAGTTAATTTACCGACTGGTTGCGCTTTCCACCTTCGCTGCGTTAAAGCCACTCCAGCGTGCACCGTAGCGGCTCAGACCTTGCGTGAAATATCTTCTAACCACCTAGTTGCATGTATGGAGGCATAAAAATGAAAGTAATAGGAATGATTTCCGGTACTTCTTACGATGGCATGGATGTAGCGTGCTGTGAATTTGAACAAGTAGGTGACACGGTCGAGATTAAGCAAATTGGTTTTGAGAGTATTGAGTACACACAGGAGCTTCACGATTTAATTGCAGACTCTATGCCTCCTCGTCCGGTCACAATGGAGCGTGTATGTATTTTGGATACACGTATTGCCCAAGAGTTTGCTCAAGCTGCTCTGCACACTATGAAGAAATATAATTTTCACCCCGATCTCATAGTTTCGCACGGACAGACATTATTTCATTGGATAGACGAAGCTCATAAAGCTGTAGGAACCTTACAACTTGGTGAACCAGCATGGATTGCCGAAGAAACCGGTATCTCAGTACTGTCAAATATTCGTTCTCGAGATGTTGCAGCTGGTGGACATGGCGCTCCGCTAGTAAGCCTTTTGGACCATTTACTTTTCAATGCAAGCAATGTACCCGAAGGTGCATTGAATCTAGGTGGTATCTCTAATATCACTGTTGCAGGAAAAGGCTTGAAGTCAATCGCTTACGACATAGGACCAGCTAATGGATTGATGGATGCTGCAATTTTTGCGCACTCATCTGGAGCGCGCGCTTTCGATGAGAGTGGCCAAATTGCAGCTAGTGGCGTGATTGACCATGCGCTTCTTGCAAAGTTTTTAGATGAGCCTTACTACAGTCTGCCAGCACCTAAATCAACTGGTAAAGAGTTATTTCACTTGCCGTATATTGTTGAACGCGCTGGCGAGATAAGTTCAT
>Ga0209596_1000852_pt1 | contig 27279 bp, 31 predicted proteins | sample M_130807_MF_Meta_FD_187314 | JGI IMG/M metagenome (GOLD analysis project Ga0209596, IMG submission 187314) | Freshwater microbial communities from Lake Montjoie, Canada to study carbon cycling - M_130807_MF_MetaG (SPAdes) (version 2) | ecosystem: Environmental > Aquatic > Freshwater > Lake... | reverse complement strand
CTCTGAGTCATGCTGGTGTGGAGCCAGCTCGTGCTGAGGCCAAGATAACCAGTATTCCATATCTGATCCGCAAAGCCCTGACCCCAGACCCAGCCTTGGAACGGCAAATCTTGGTAAGTAAGAATGCTCAGTGGGCAAGTTATTATGCCCGGAATGTGCTGAAAGCACCATGGCCAGCTGCTGAGCCAGTGATTGCTCAGAATGCTCAGTGGGCAAGTTATTATGCCCGGGGTGTGCTGAAAGCACCATGGCCAGCTGCTGAGCCAGTGATTGCTCAGAATGCTCAGTGGGCATATTTGTATGCCGGGGATGTGCTGAAAGCACCATGGCCAGCTGCTGAGCCAGTGATTGCTCAGAACGCTGAGTGGGCATACAAATATGCCCTGGATGTGCTGGAAGCACCATGGCCAGCTGGTGAACCAGTGATTGCTCAGAACGCTGAACATGCATGTAACTATGCCCGATGGGTGCTGAAAGCACCATGGCCAGCTGCTGAGCCAGTGATTGCTCAGAATGCTCAGTGGGCATTCTGGTATGCCCTGGGTGTGCTGAAAGATCCCACCCCCAACTCCTGGGGTAAACGATACCTAGCTCAGCATAAATAACCACATGCGCTATTACGAACTGATAACTGAAGACTTCAAGTCAGTCACTAAGAAATTCATTGATGCTGGTGCTGACTCAGCCGAGGTCAAAGAGTATATTGCTCAGTTTAAAAAACTTAATGTTGATCACAAATTGGATAAAACACCAGCTGACAAAAACATTGATGTCTGGGGTAAGCGGCCATTTGCTGACTTCAAGAAATTTGTTGATATTACACTGGACCTACCTATATTTCTGCCAGCACCACTGGGATGGCAGATTTACATACCAGTCACAAAAACTCAGTCTTGCGTCTACACCCATGCAGATACACACACAACATGGTGTACCGCTAAACCCAATCAAGACAATTATGAAGACTATTTTCTAGACAAAAACGTCATACTAATATATTGTTTCAGAACAGCAGGAAAAGCCCATTGGGCTATCGCCTGTCATAAAGATTTGCCAGGCAAGTTTGAGTTCTTTGATTCCCAACAAAAGCAGTTGTTGACCCAGGAAACATGGGACAGGCAAACTGGATTAAATTCTGCAGAAATAATTAAATCTGCTCTGAGTCATGCTGGTGTGGAGCCAGCTCGTGCTGAGGCCAAGATAACCAGTATTCCATATCTGATCCGCAAAGCCCTGACCCCAGACCCAGCCTTGGAACGGCAAATCTTGGTAAGTAAGAATGCCGAGTGGGCATACAAATATGCCGGGAATGTGCTGAGAGCACCATGGCCAGCTGGTGAGCCAGTGATTGCTCAGAATGCTCAGTGGGCATATTTGTATGCCCTGGGTGTGCTGAAAAAGAGATTTCCAGCTGCTGAACCAGTGATTGCTCAGAATGCCGAGTGGGCATATTTGTATGCCCTGGATGTGCTGAAAAAGAGATTTCCAGCTGCTGAGCCAGTGATTGCTCAGAACGCCGAGTGGGCATATGAGTATGCCCTGAAGTTTAAGCCCCGGAATGGATGGCCAGCTGGTGAGCCAGTGATTGCTCAGAACGCCGAGTGGGCATTCTGGTATGCCCTGTATGTGCTGAAAAAGAGATTTCCAGCTGCTGAGCCAGTGATTGCTCAGAATGTAGAGTGGGCATATTTGTATGCCCGGGATGTGCTGAAAGCACCATGGCCAGCTGGTGAACCAGTGATTGCTCAGAACGCTGATTGGGCATATTTGTATGCCCGGAATGTGCTGAAAAAGAGATTTCCAGCTGCTGAGCCAGTGATCGCTCAGAACGCTGAGTGGGCAAGTTATTATGCCCTGTATGTGCTGAAAGATCCCAAACCCAAATCCTGGGGTAAACGATACCTGGCTCAGCATAAATAACCGTATGCGCTATTACGAACTGATAACTGAAGACTTCAAGTCAGTCACTAAGAAATTCATTGATGCTGGTGCTGACTCAGCTGAGGTCAAAGAGTATATCGCTCAGTTTAAAAAACTTAATGTTGATCACAAATTGGATAAAACACCAGCTGACAAAAACATTGATGTCTGGGGTAAGCGGCCATTTGCTGACTTCAAGAAATTTGTTGATATTACACTGGACCTACCTATATTTCTGCCAGCACCACTGGGATGGCAGATTTACATACCAGTCACAAAAACTCAGTCTTGCGTCTACACCCATGCAGATACACACACAACATGGTGTACCGCTAAACCCAATCAAGACAATTATGAAGACTATTTTCTAGACAAAAACGTCATACTAATATATTGTTTCAGAACAGCAGACAAAGCCCATTGGGCTATCTCCTGTCATAAAGATTTGCCAGGCAAGTTTGAGTTCTTTGATTCCCAACAAAAGCAGTTGTTGACCCAGGAAACATGGGACAGGCAAACTGGATTAAATTCTGCAGAAATAATTCAGTCTGCTCTGAGTCATGCTGGTGTGGAGCCAGCTCGTGCTGAGGCCAAACTGTCTAGTATTCCATATCTGATCCGCAAAGCCCTGACCCCAGACCCAGCCTTGGAACGGCAAATCTTGGTAAGTAAGAACGCCGAGTGGGCATACAAATATGCCTGGGATGTGCTGAAAGCACCATGGCCAGCTGCTGAGCCAGTGATTGCTCAGAACGCTGAGTGGGCAAGTTGTTATGCCCTGTATGTGCTGGAAGCACCATGGCCAGCTGCTGAACCAGTGATTGCTCAGAACGCTCTGTGGGCATACAAATATGCCCTGGGTGTGCTGAAAAAGAGATTTCCAGCTGCTGAGCCAGTGATTGCTCAGAACGCTGAGTGGGCAAGTTGTTATGCCCTGTATGTGCTGAAAGCACCATGGCCAGCTGGTGAACCAGTGATTGCTCAGAATGCTCAGTGGGCATATTTGTATGCCCTGGGTGTGCTGAAAAAGAGATTTCCAGCTGCTGAGCCAGTGATTGCTCAGAACGCTGAGTGGGCAAGTTATTATGCCCGGGATGTGCTGAAAGATCCCAAACCCAACTCCTGGGGTAAACGATACCTGGCTCAGCATAAATAATCGTATGCGATTAACAGAGCTCACTGATCCACCGATAGAAGAAGGCGGGCGAGCCTGGGCTGCTAAGGCAGCATTGGCTGTTGGGCTGGCGATGTCTCCAGCTTCGGCCGCCGCAGCAGCACATAGTTCTGCACCAGCGAAAACCACCGCAGCGGCCACCCCTATTTCTCCCACCCAATCTGAAAGCCTCTTAATGAAAGCTGCTCGTGAAGCTGGTATACGCGGCATTGAATTGGCAGCATTTATGTCGCAGTGTGCTCATGAAACACTGGACTTCCAGCGTCTCAAAGAGTTTGGTGGCACCTTGGACTTTAGAAAATATGACCCCAAATATAATCACAGAAAAGCCCAGATCCTGGGAAATACCCACAAGGGAGATGGCGCGCTGTTTGCTGGCAGAGGATTTATACAGATAACTGGCCGTGATATTTACCGTCGTGCTGGTGCAGCACTGGGCTGGCCACTGGAGGCCAAGCCCGAATTAGCCACCAACCCCAGTATTGCTGCCAACATCGCAGTGTGGTTCTGGCAACATCGCGTGGCACCCAATGTAAAGGATTTCAGTAATGTGGCTGAAGTGACTAGACATATTAATCCTGGTCTGGCTGGCCTGGCAGACCGTAAAAAGAAATTTCAGGAATACCGGGCCAAACTGGCGCCATCAACCCCACCAGCCAAATCAGCTGGAGTAAAACCCACTAATTCAGACATCATGCGGGGGGTAAAAAAAGTTTTTATGCTCAACAAACAACCCGACGGCACATATCGATAGAAAGGAATCAATCATGGCAAAAAACACTGGCGGAAATAACAAAGTTTCGTTTCATGGCGACAATCCCAAGCGTACCTCCATTGGTGGCGGCAAACGCAAGATGAGCAGCATGAACAAAAGCAAACGACGCAACTACAAGAAATATCGTGGTCAGGGGATCAGATAAATGGATAATAAACTATCTCAGTTGATTCATAGATTAGCTTTAATGGAAGACGACGGCGGGATTACTGCTGAAGTCCAGAGCATGGTGGACGGTAATCAGTGGCTCAGAGGCAGCACTGTGGCCACTGATGATTTGGTTGATTCCTCGAAGTTTGTGTTATACTTCAGTCAGGATGCAGCCAAGCATATTCAGGAACGACATTCAGCTGTTACCAAGCCAGGGTCGTTGTTTGCGCCCAGTGTGAATCTGCGTGATGTTGCTGGTGAATTACTAAAAACCGCACCCACTGAACAGGGTGGTGGCAGAGTAAAATGGCTGGGAGCTGATGCTGGGGTCACTGTGGGCAGCATGGGCGTGGCATATGCTGATCCTGCTCAAGTGGGTAAAATGACCGACTATCAGATGCCAGATGGACAAAAAGAAACTGTTAAAGTCACTCAGGGTCAGCGACAACCCACATCAGAAGTCAGCTTGATCACCAGTGAACTGGGCAAACTGTCAGATGGCCGCACGGTGCTGAGCCTGATCACCATGTTCCCTGGCGGCACCACCGTGGATGGTAAATCAATTCCCATGAATCGATCAGAGTTTGCTGACCAGGGATTCTACTTTGTGGTGTCTGGCAGCGCAGATCTGGGTGCGGTCACAGAACACAGCCTGGCTAACCTGATTAAGATAATGGATTTTAGGCAATTACTATAAATAGATGAGGGGTTACCGTTATGACATCAAAAAATAAAAATTCTATACGAGAAACACTGAGTCAGCTGGATGAGCTAAATGCCGAGACTTATCGGTCAGCCGGAGATAAAAGAGCACAGCAGTCAAAGGATCTGGACGTCATGTCTACAAACATGCCTAGTTGGGATAGCAAAAATAAAAACATGATCGACGCCGCCTCCGCGGATGCTTACTATAAATCCAACCAGCTAAAAAGCAGGGCTGACATCAAGCAGCGACAAGATAAGCAGACTGACAACCTAAAGAAAACTGGATTAAACCCCGCTGGCAGTGCTCTGCTCAGAAAAGCTGGATTGGGTTCTGCAGCGCCAGGACCACGGCATACACCAGATAAATTGGATGAATCCAAAGTTTTCCGCATCTACCGCAACAGTGATCAGTCAGCAACTGTGGTAATGGAATCAGGAGTCGCAGTTTGGCTGGCTCCTAAGTCAGTAAACAACGTGCTGTCAGAATCCGGAAATATTAATCGTACCAAGCTACAACGCTTGCTGGAATCTCGTATTTGGAAATAATGGACCTAGATCAACTCCAATTATTAGCAGGTATTACTCGCCAGGGTGGATGGCAACCCGTGTCCACCCTGGCGAGTAACATCTGCATGACTGGCAACGAAAAAGCACAGATTCAACGAGATCAGAATATTCAGCCTGGCACAGATGCTTGGTTCAGACTGTGGTACGCCAGGCCTCAGCTCACTGGCGAAACCCCCATCTAATACTCAGCCACAGTGAGCTGAATTCCCTGAGCAAAACTCAGAGGATCAAATTCTGGCATAATCTCGCGTAACCGTGTGATATCAGGGCGACGAGTGGGTGTGCTACCAGGCAAACCAGGTACTAATACCCAAGCTGGATCTGAAAAACCCAATTCAGCAGCGATGATATTAGCAGCAACTATGATCATTGTTTCCTGGTCAGTACCCACGTTGATAACCTCACGGCAGGTGCGCTCAGCACAACAAATGGTGGCAGTCATGGCGTCACGCACATAGCAGAAACTGCGAGTTTCTTCAGGACCCACAATACTGAATACTCCTGCACGCATCTTGTCAATCTGATCAGCCACAAAGTGACCAGGTTTACTGAGTTGGCCGTAGATATTGAAATAACGACAGATCAACCAAGGCAACTGGCTATTGACTAGGTAATTTTCAGCGCAGACCTTAGCCAGCCGATAACTCCAGCGTGGATTGTGTATATCATCCACCATGATCTGTGTGTGTTCGGGCACTGGACTGACTGGGTCACCTGCCACAATCTCGCTGCTGCTGGCATATACCAGACGGATTAGTCGAATATTCTGGGCAGAAAATTTAAACATCAGTAAATCACTACTGAAATTATTATCCAACACAGTGTTGGGTCGTTCATAGAAGTTCTTGGTGCCGTTGATGGCACTGTAATGATAAATATACTCAAAATCCTGCGGCAAGCTGAAGTAACTATTAGGATTACTTAAATCGATATTGAGCCAGTGATCACATGCTGGTATGATATTACTGCGACTGTGGTTATCCACAGCCCAGACTTCATGTCCTGCTGCCTTTAGTTGCTTACATAATTCTGTGCCCAGCAGACCGCTGGCGCCTGTGACTAAAACTTTCATTTGAACCTCTGATTATCACGAAGTACTGATTGTATCAATTCATAGTTAAATCCCAGTGATTTGCTGAGATTCTCCAGTGCCTGAGTGTCCTTGGGCAGACAATGACCGCCAAATGCTCCCCAGCCAACGCCAGCATTCAAGTAATGATGATTGATGTTGTGTCGCAGAGTGATGGCCTGATAAACCTGCTGATATTCAGCGCCCAGTTGTTCACACAAGCTGTGGACAATGTTGGCAAATGTGATTTCCATGGCATTATGCACATTGTTGAAATACTTGGTGATCTCAGCAGCCATGGGTGACACAGTCACAGTGTTATGTGGATAATTGCCATGAGCTGTACGCACCAGATTCTGGTGCTGAGCCTGATCAGCACCAATTACCAGTACATCATGATTATCAGTGAAATCCTCCACCGCACAGCGAGCTCTGAGGAACTCTGGCACACAACAGATGCTGAGCCCAGGATAGGTCTGAATCATACGATCAGTAGTGCCAGGAATCACTGTGCTCTTGATACACACCAATCCTGAGTAACTCAGCTGATCCAGCTCAGCACACACTGATTCCACAATGCTGGTATCACAATCACCAGCGGCCGTGCTGTCGGTGGGCACACATACAAATACTAGATCAGTAGCCAGTACGTCTGTCAGCTGGCTGTCAGGATATGCAGGGTCATAAAAGCTCATGATATGTCCCAGTTGTGCCATACCAGTGTAAACAGCACCGCCCACGGTGCCTCGACCAATAATGCCTACTCTCATATATTGTACCTCATTTCATTGATTATACTACTATTATTACACATAGCCAGTATTTGCGCAGCCACCTGGTCGGCTGTCAACCAGTGTTGAGCAGATGTCCACTGTTGACTCATCTTGGTATTAACTCTGGTTGGATGCAACAAGCTCAGGCTGATCTGGGTACCCGCAAATATCTCCTGAGCACCTTGAACTAAATTATGCAATGCAGCCTTGCTGGCTGCATACAATGGATAATTTTTTCTGCCGCTGTGATATGCACTGCTACCCACTAGTATGAGTTGCACTGGTTTAATGGATAGATATCTGGTATAATACTCAATGATTTGCCAGTTACAGCCCACATTGACTGTAAATACCTCAGCAAAGCTCCCAGCAAAAACGCCAGCACAATTAATCACAACATCAGGGTTGATATGTGATAGTACTGACTGCATGTCAGTATACTGCTGATTGGTTAGAGAACCAGCCAAGTCTAACTGTTGCCTGCTTACTGTGATCACAGTGTGAGTTTGAAGCAGTAACTGGGTTATTGCTGAGCCAATCCCACCAGTGGCTCCGAATATCAGCACTGTTTTCATACTATGATGCTGGGCACACGATATGTGTCGGCTTCGTAGTCTGCACCACCCCGTACCCCATCTGTGAATGCTAAAAACTCAGTATATTCCAGCATTCGCATGGTGTGTATTTCATTAGCATCACTGGTGATTAGATCACCCACTGTGGCCACATAACATTCAGCTGGTGCATCACTCAGCACAGGCTTGCTCCAGTATTCCAGACTGCCCTGTGTTATCAGAATATGCTGCACGGTCTGTTTGTGATAATGGTTACCACGCACCACCCCAGGCTGTGATTTCAGCATTGCCACATGGTTAATACTGTTTTTATAGAACACATCAGCTATGGTTCCCCGGCTATCCTGATACACTTGTAGATCAGGATTTGTATGGTATATGTTGATGATTTTCATAATAAAATAAACTCAATGTTATTGTTTATACTTAACAGATTTTCTCTGAGGGCCTCAGAAATGTTCCAGCTGAGAATCAGCGCATAAGCATGATCATACTGGCCAAAGATTTCATCACCCACAATGAGTATGCGACTCAGAGGAGTATATTTACCTTGTTTCAGTGGGCTGCTATCAGTTACATATTGCACTATCTCAGGTGTAATACTATGGTAGTTGAGGAATGTATTGCCTTTGGCGGCGGCACCCACTGCAATAATGGGCACACTGGGCGCAGTGATTCTAATTTCCAGTAATCGCCGCAACATTTGATTACGACGCTGACTAATATCAGCTTGGAATTTATGATAAAACTCAGGGTCAAACAGCCCAGCTTGAGTTTCCTGTGCAATAAACTCTGCTACCGCAGGCTGAACCATCTGGTCTGAGGTATGCTGTGCCCACACCCTGAGGCTAACACCGTGATAATCCACTTGCTGTATCTGGTGTATCTGTAATCCAGCAGCAGTCAACAATTGGTGCAGACTCTTTACTGTGAAATAACTCACATGCTCGTGATAGATCATATCGTAGCGGCCAGATTGCATCATCCAGGCCCAACTGGGTACTTCAAACACAAACCATCCGTTGGGACTGAGCAGTTCTTTAACTCCCAATGCAAAATCTACTGGATCATTGGCGTGATTGAATACATTGTTGGCTATGATTAAATCTGCTGTGCCCTGACATGCCAGAATCTCAGCCTGTGCTTGTGTGAACACCATATGTTCCACTGGAATCCCACGTTCACGACTCAGAGCACACATATAATCACTGGTGTCTATACCCAATACTGCACTGTGTGGCATAAATTGCTGCAACAGATATCCATCATTACACCCGATTTCTATTACCCGTTTGTGACGCAGATCCAGTGTATCTTGCATTTGCTGTGCAAACTGGTCCCAGTGATCACGACTATATGCACCATTACTGCTGGTATAACTGTACCGGTATAGATTGTATCTGTCCCAGTCATTACTCACATATTTCAGCTGGATTGACCCAGATTCTGGACACAGCGTACATTGCAGCGGCAATACTGGTTCACTCAGAACCAACTGATGTTCAGCAACAAAGGTATCAGCGTAGGGATGCATTCCTAGGTTTAAAATCGTAGTCACTGGTAATCCAGTGATCAGACAAGTGGATAATAGTTGATTAGTGCTCAAAGAATTATGCTCCTGCTCCATGTGATGTGGCAAAAGATTTATGCACTGTCAGCGGCTGGGTGAGATCACACTGCGGAATCTGAATCTGGAATTGCTGAAATAAGTACAATCTGATCTTGTTGACATTGTGCATGATGATTAGGTATTGGCAATGATAATCATCACTAAAGGGATTATCCGGCTGATTTTCGTTGTAGTTGCTGACACTGTTGCGAAAAGTTTCGTCCTGATTGTTGCCAGTGAGGTCAGCACGATCATGCAGTACATCCACTGGGATGTTGATGATCCAATGGTCTTTGTGCGCTGGAGTGATATTCTGCATCACATTATAGATGAATCTGTCAATATGCGAAAAATGACTCAGTGTGCTCAGTGTCTCGCACCATGTGCGCTTGATAATGGGAAACAATGCAAACGGATGCTGCATGTTGACCACATTGCTACGCAGCAACGGCATGGGATGACTTTGATACTGATCCAGAACTTTGTCCCAGCCAGTGGTCTGCATCACAGTGTCATCGTTCCACACCATGAGCCAGTAGCCCTGGGCCAGACTGGATAAGGTGTTGTAGTACACATGCAGTTGGTCATAACCCAGTGGATTCATCTGAACGATGTGAATGTTGTTGGGCCACCGTGATACTATCACAGCATTTACATACTGTATGCTGGCAGTGTCATCACGATCCATGGCCAGCAGGATTTCAATCTGGTCTGGATCGGTTGCTGTGGTAAGCAGACTTTCAATGCTGTGTAACAATACTGTGGTTCGCCCACGAGTTGGCAGTAAGACGCTGATGTGTGGTGAAGGCATGTTTGTCTCATATTTAACTTGGAGAACAGCAGGCTGGAGAAAACTGTTTGGCTGTGTTATACTATAAATAACAACATGACCATCAAGCAGCTTACAGAAAGCGCACAGGCTGATTCAGCATTGAATCAGATTCGCCAAGCCACAGCTGGTACTGAATTCCAAGATCGGTTGTACATGGCTGGTGGGTATGTCAGAGACACACTGCTGGGTCGTGACAGCAAAGACATAGATTTTCTAGTCAGTGGTGGTCCCAACTCTGGCGTGGACGCAGCTGAATTCATCGCCAAGAAATTAGGAGTTTACCGCCAGGGCAGTAATCCAGTGGTGTTTCCCACCTACTACACTGCCAAACTCACCATCGACACTGACGCGGGTCCCATGGACATTGAGTTTGTAGCTCCCAGAAAAGAGAAATACACACCCGGCAGCCGTAAACCCGGGGTAACACCTGGCGAAATCATAGATGATGTCCTCAGGCGCGACTTTTCAATAAATTCCTTGCTACAGAACCTCCACACTGGCAAAATACTGGATCTCAGCGGCAGGGGATTATCTGACTTACGGGCTGGGGTACTCAACACCACTGGCAATGCTGATGAGATCTTTGGTGAAGATCCGCTGAGAATACTCAGAGCTGTGAGATTTGCCATCAAATACGACTTTACTCTGCCCATGAATGTAATACGCAGCATCAAGCGCAATGCTCAGTCGCTGACCAACATCAGCGCAGAACGCATCAACGATGAGCTCAGCAAGATACTGGTGCTGAAAAAACCCAGCAAAGCCTTTAAACTGTTCAAAGCCACTGGTATATTATCAGTGATTATGCCAGAGTTGCAGGATCTGGTCAAGCTGAAGCAGAACGCTTATCACCACAAAGACGCATTTGGTCACACACTGGATGTACTGGACGCCAGCAGCCCAGTGCTGATACGGCGTCTGGCAGCATTGTTTCATGACATTGGCAAAGCAGCCACTCGCACTGATAAAAACGGCAAGATTCAGTTTATTGGTCACGCAGTAGTGGGCGCTGACATTGCGGCCGTGGCTCTGCGCCGCCTCAAATATCCCAACGATGTGATTGAGCGTGTGGTGAACATTGTGCGGTATCACATGGATCTCAAAAGTGCGGGCGCGGATGCCAGCCAGTTGAAAGACAGCACACTGAGAAAGTTTATTCACCGGGTGAGTCACAACTTGGAAGATCTGCTGGATGTGATGCACGCTGATAATATTTCACATGCTGCGGCAGCCAGTATGCCGGATCAGATTGCTGCCATCCGACAACGCATTACTGCCATGGATGTCAATGACATCCTACATACCCAGAGCATACTCAACGGGCATGAAATCATGGCGCTGGGTGCTCAGGGCAAGCTGATCGGAAAGATCAAAGACCGCATACTTGAGAAAGTACTGGAAAATCCTGGATTCAGTCGCAAGCAAGCAGAGGACCTGGCTCGCAATATGATCGCCAGCCATGAGGTAAAACCCAAATGAAACTATCAGAAATTGATCAACCACCCAGCAGACGCAGTGGAGTAGTGCCCTACTACTTCAACGACCAGCACCAGCTGATGGTGTATCTGATGCGTCCATCTGATCCTGACTATGGTGGTACTGACTGGCAGATCGCCAAGGGCAAAATGGAACCTGGACTGAGCTTACTGGACAATGCTATGAAAGAAGGCGCTGAGGAACTGGGCCTGAAACTCAGCAACACCCTGGGCGACCCCTGGCTGGTCACCACTGACGATCGGCTGAGCATCACAGTGTTTGCGGTACAGATCCAGGATCCTACTGACTTTGACCAGCCTCACTTTGAGACTGATGCCACAACGTGGCTAAGTCTGCCAGCAGATCTATCCCAGGTTCGAAAAATTCACCAGCATATACTCAGCAAACTGTTATCCATGACCACACCTAAATCACTAACTGAGTGGGCTTACCCCAATCGGCACTGGGGAATAATACTACCGGACGGTAATGTTCTGGAACAGTTTGACGGTTATAGTGCTGGTGCTCACTACGAGCTGGCGCAGAGATTGGGTCTGGAACTTCATGACATCATGCTGCAAGGTGCCATCAGGTTCGCCACTTATCAGACTGGGACGTGGGATCAGAAACCTGGCTTCAGAATGGAATATGAATTTGATTCTATCCGTGCATACCATAACCGACTAGTGCTGGCCCAGCACATAGAGCAGCATCCCAACAGCGGTGGGTTTGGATTTTATTTTATCAACTCCCGCACAGATGCAGAATTTAAAAATGGGCTTCAGGCCATTAACTACTTACGCACACAATTGTGAATAATTTCCGTGAATTACATCCCATCATAACTACCATTGAGTGTGTTGCCGTGGGGTAAAAATCAATTACCTGAGGAGGTGACTTTCAATCATAACCTCACGGCACACACTATCCGACATCTGCGTCCTGCAAATGTCATCAAACCCTGTACAACCCCTGAAATTTGTGTTATACTAGTTTAAGAAGGTGACATTTAAATATGACTGAAATCGAAACCGCAACAGCGCCCAAAGTATTCAACGGCGAGGAGAAGCAGAAGCTCATTCAGCTGGTAAAAGAAGGCATCCAAGTAATGCACGAACTGGAAACTCTGCGCGAAGGGCTCAATGACACTGTCAAGGCCCTGGCTGATGAATTTGAGATCAAGCCTGGTGTGCTAAAGAAAGCGATCAAGACCGCCTACAAACACGATTTTGATCGGGCAGCCGATGAACACGTTCAGTTGGAGAACATTCTTATCGCTGCTGGAGCCAAGTAACTACAATCATGAGTTATACCGACGCAATCTTCGACAGAGACAAAGATCGAATACTGGTTGCGGAACGAGTAGATGGAAGCAGGGTGTTTCGAGAATACCCTGCTTCCTACGTTTTCTACTACGACAACCCAAAGGGTAAATTTCGGACAATCTACGACACGCCAGTCAGCAGATTCACCACACACAGCAATAAAGAATTTAAAAAGGAACTCAGATCTCAGCACGGTGTCAGAACCTGGGAGAGTGACATCAATCCCGTGTTCAAATGTCTGTCAGAAAACTACAGACATCAGCCAGCGCCACAGTTGCACACGGCCTTTCTCGACATTGAAACTGATTTTTCCGCAGAGCGTGGATTCAGTAAGCCCAGTGATCCGTTCTCAGCAGTCACAGCCGTTACCCTGTATCTGGACTGGTTGGATCAGCTGATCACACTGGCACTGCCGCCCAGCACACTGACCATGGCCGCTGCCACTGAGCTGGTTAAAGATATTCCCAATGTGTACTTGTTTGATGACGAAGGTCAGATGCTGATCACCATGCTGGATCTGATTGATGACGCAGATGTGGTCAGCGGCTGGAACAGTGAAGGGTATGATATTCCCTATCTGGTAAACCGCATCACCACAGTGCTGAGCAAAGACGACAACCGTCGCTGGTGTTACTGGGATCAGTTGCCCAAGCTGAGAACCTTTGAACGCTATGGTGCTGAGCAGAGCACATATGATCTGATTGGCAGAATTCATCTGGATTACATGCAGCTATATCGCAAGTATACATATGAAGAACGCCACAGCTACAGCCTGGATGCCATTGGTGAGTATGAGCTGAATGAGCATAAGACGCCGTATGAGGGCACCCTGGATCAGTTGTACAACAATGACTTCCATAAGTTTATTGAATACAACCGCCAGGACGTGGTGCTGTTGGGCAAGCTGGATCGTAAGCTGAGGTTTATTGATCTGGCCAATGAACTGGCACACGACAGCACTGTACTGATCCCCACAACCATGGGCGCAGTGGCAGTGACTGAGCAGGCAGTTATCAATGAAGCACACGATCACAATCTAGTAGTACCGGATAAAATCCGTGTAACTGATGATGTCGAAGACCGCGCGGCAGGAGCGTATGTGGCCTATCCCAAGAAGGGATTACATGACTGGGTGGGGATCGTGGATATCAACAGCCTGTACCCCAGTGTGATTCGTGCGCTGAATATGGCTCCCGAGACCATTGTGGGGCAAATACGGCAAGACCTCACTGAACCATATATACAGGCAAAAATGACCGCTGGTGCAACCTTTGCTGGCGCATGGGAAGGGCTATTTGGTACGCTGGAGTACACTGCGGTGATTAATCAGGATCGTGCTCAGGTACTTACTGTGGACTGGGAAAAAGGTGGTAGCACTGAGCTCAGCGCAGCACAGCTACATCAGATGATCTGGGCAGAGAATCGTCCATGGATTCTCACAGCTAATGGTACTATATTTAATTCCCAGCGTGAAGGTATTATACCAGGATTGTTGCGCAGATGGTATGCTGAGCGTAAAGATCTGCAGAAAAAGAAAAAGGAAGCTACTACCAAAGAAGATATTGCCTTCTGGGACAAGAGACAATCTGTAAAGAAAATTTTGCTTAATTCCGCCTACGGATCTTTATTGAATCAGCATTGCAGGTTCAATGACAAACGCATTGGCCAGAGCACTACCCTTGGCGGCAGAGCAATCGTGCAACATATGTGTGCAGTTGTAAACCAGAATATCACTGGAGATTATAGCCATACTGGTACTGCTGTGATCTACGGGGATACTGATAGTACACATTTCAGTGCTTGGTCCAGCATTCAAGCTGAAGTAGCTGCTGGCAGCATGGAATGGAACCGTGATCTGTGTGTGGGCTTATATGATGCCATTGCAGAACAGGTCAATGACAGTTTTCCTGAGTTCTGTGCTGGAGCATTTCATACACCACGGGCCAATGGCGAGCTGATTCGCTGCGGTCGCGAACTGGTGGCCAGCAAGGGATTGTACATCACAAAGAAGCGGTATGCCGTGTTGATCTATGATCTGGAAGGCAAGCGCCTGGACACTGACGGCAAGCCTGGCAAGCTCAAGGCCATGGGGCTGGATCTCAAGCGAGCTGATACGCCCAAAGTGGTACAGACCTTTCTCAGCAGTATCCTGCTGGAACTGTTGCAGGGCACTGCGCAGAGTGATATTGTACAGCAGATCAGAACTTTTAAGAAGGAGTTCCAGAGCAGACCAGCATGGGAGAAAGGTACGCCCAAGCGAGTTAACAATCTCACCAAGTATGGCAGTGCTGAGTTTGCTAAGGGTAAAACCAGTATGCCAGGACATGTCAGAGCCGCACTGAACTGGAACACACTGAGAAAGGTTTATTCAGACCACTACAGCATCAGTATCGTGGATGGCATGAAGGTGATTGTGTGCAAACTCAAACCCAATCCCATGAACTATACGTCAGTAGCTTATCCCATTGATGAGCTGAGATTGCCTGAGTGGTTCAAGGTGTTGCCGTTTGATCAGACACTGATGGAAACCGCCATCGTGGATACTAAAATTGACAACCTGCTGGGTGAGCTGGGCTGGGACTTGCAGAGTTCCACTACCAGTCAGGGTGATGTATTTTCAGCATTATTCAGCATTAATTAACAAATATTTTTACCGTCTGTGCTGGATCTAAATACGTTCAGTGCTATACTAAAAGGAAACTATGTCTCTTATCAACATTCTCAAAGAAATTGTAACTTACACCACCAGTGCAGGTCTTGATCTGGTCAAGATCACTGGTACCTCCGCCACAACTAGTGTGGCAGCCATTGCCAGCGACAAAACTGTGGTGTTGCAGGCAAAGTTCCGGCAGGCTATTCCGGAATTTATCGGCACTGTGGGCTTGCCCAACCTGGGTAAACTCAGTGTGATCCTCAACATTCCTGAATATCGTGAAAATGTTCAGGTTTCCACCACTGCTCAGAGCAGTGGTGAATTGGCCACCATTGAGTTTAACAATCAATTCAATGACTTTACCAACACCTACCGGTTGATGGCAACTGCTGTGGTCAACAGTCAGATCTCCAGTGTGACTTTCAAGGAGCCAGCATGGAATCTGGACTTTGAACCACTGAACGCCAATATACAGAAGTTTCGGTATCAGACTCAGGCGCTGAGTGACAGTGTGCAATTCCAGACCTTTACCAAGGGCGGCAATCTGTACTTTGAAATGGGCGAAGTCAGCAGCCATCAGGGCACCTTTGTGTTCCAGGGCCCAGTGAGTGGTCGTCTGGCTGATCGCCTCAGCTTTCCAGTGAAGCAGGTGCTGGCTATCCTGAGCTTGACTGGTGACAAACGTATGAAAATCAGCGATGCTGGTGCCATGCAGATCACAGTGCTCAGCGGTGTCGCTGATTACACATACATCATCCCAGTACAGGCGAAATAACATGACACAGCCCGAACGATACCAACTGGATCAGAATATTCAGCGAGCCGCTCGGCAAATTTGGATTACGTTTCAGCGGGTGGGATTCCACCGATATCCAGCCGCTGAAACTGATCCCACATTGGCTGATGTTAGCTATCTGGCGCAACGACACCGACATCTGTTTAAATTTCGAGTCAGTATTGATGTATGGCATCAGGATCGAGATATTGAGTTTCATCAATTCCTGAATTATTGCGAGAGCTTGTTTAATAATCAGTCCATAGAGATTGATTACCGCAGTGTGGAAATGCTGGCTGATGACTTGTATACTCAGCTGGTACAACGATATCCGGGTCGCAGCATGACCATTGAAGTGAACGAAGATGGTGAATGTGGGTGCAGTGTGGTGTATCCAGCATTTACCACACTGGGTGAATGTTGTTAACGGGAGAGTAAATTAGTAAACCCCCTGAGTCACATAAGTACTATACGAGGAAACTAATATGTCGGAAAAATCGTGTAAGATGTGCGGGGCGCCTGTGACCAGATTTGTGAAATACAAGCAAGAATGGTGGGACTGGTGTTCTAATCGATGCATGGGAGCCGACCCACTTGTTCTTGAAAAAAAGAAACAAACAATGCTAGTAAAATTTGGCGTAGACCATCCTATGCACTCTGATGTATTTCGTGATAAGCAGAAGCAGACACTGATTGACCATTATGGAGTTGATAATCCATTCAAAAGTGACGAAGTGAAAGCAATAATGAAGGTCACGTTTATTCAAAAGTACGGCGTGGACAATCCTTCAAAAGATTCAGCAGTAATTGAACAAATACGGGCAAAAGCTGTTTCTAGGTATGAAACAAACAAGGATGAGATACTGAGTAAGCGCAGAGCAACGAGTTTACACACATTTGGCGTCACTAGTAACAAATATAAGCATATTACTCCAGAGTCGTTGGCGTTGATGAACGATCTTGAATGGTTAAAAAACCAACACTTTGACCAGAAAAAATCGTTCAACGAGATAGCCCAAGAGTTGGGAATATCCGCTACTCCGATTCTACACAGGTTTATGCTTGCTGGGTTGAAGCCCACTAGATTTAACACTTCACTGGTTGAGCGTGAAATTCTAGAATTTATTCGCGCCAATTACACTGGCGAAATAAGAACTACTGATCGGACTGTGATTGCTCCGCATGAGTTGGATATTTACCTACCTGCGCTGGGGTTGGCAATAGAAGTCAACGGAGTTTTCTGGCATAGCCAAGAACGTGGCAAAGGTCGTGGTTACCACCTGGGTAAAACAAACCAATGTGAATCCCATGGTATTCACGTGCTGCATATATACGACACTGAATGGGAAGACATAGACAAGAAAAATATCATTAAGTCTAAATTATTACATTTATTTGGTAAGTCCCAGCGGCAGTATGCAAGGCGCTGCGAAGTAGTAGAGATATCAGGATCTGACACTGCAAATTTCTTAACAGCCAATCATCTACAAGGAAATTGCCCTGCAAAATATAGGTTTGGCTTATTGCTGGACGGCAAACTGCAGGCGGTAGCTACATTTGGCAAATCCAGATATAATAAGCAATATCAATGGGAGTTGCTGAGGTATTGCTGTTTGACTGGCACCACAGTGGTGGGTGGTCTAAGTAAGATTATGAAACATGCGGCTGCGCAGTTGGATATTCAGACGTTAATTTCTTACGCAGATCGACGATGGTCAGCAAATCTCAGCGAGAATGTGTATGAAAAAACTGGGTTCGCATACTTACAGACCGCCGCACCGAATTATAAATACTTCCAAATCAACAGCAGTAAGATTGTGTTACTTTCAAGAAATCAATTCCAGAAACACATGCTAGAAAGTAAATTAGAAAAATATGATGAGCTACTCACTGAATATGAGAACATGTCGTTAAATAGATATTTTCGTATCTGGGATTGCGGCAATTTAGTGTATACGTGGAAATCCCAAGGCTAAATGAAAATACCCAAATCGTCCGCGCATCACGCAAAACTTGCTATAATTAATAGAGAACATAGGAAAAATGTCAGCAAATATACCCAAGATTAACTTAACTGCGAAGCAAAGTGACCCTGATGGAAAAAGTTCCATGGCCATTTTTCTTCCGGCCCTGAGCACATTCTATGCTAGTTATGTGGGCAAACAACGCCACGGCCACTATGTGGAGCCAGCTAGAATTCCTGCAGGTTTCGAAGAAGGCATTGAAGGCCTGAATTATCTCAATCCCACTCAGGGCTATTTCCAGTATCGGTGGAGTTTGTACTCAGCTGGACACGCAAACCTGGACATTGGATTTGATGCCAAAGAAGACATGATTCGCACTCGTGATGAAAACAGCTGGATGCTGGGTGACTCTGGAGGATTCCAAATAGCAAAGGGTGTATGGGAAGGTGACTGGCGTGATCCGCACAGTGCTGAAGTTCAAGCTGATCTGGCTGACCGGCAACTACGCAAAACTGAAGATCGCACCGTCACCAGCACAGACAAGCTGGGCCAGACAAAATCTCGCGTAATCACAGTGGATCTGGTAAAGGAACATCACGCCCAGTTGGCCGCAGCGCAGAAAAAGCGTGATCAGGTACTGCGTTGGATGGATGAATACATGAACTATGGCATGACCCTGGATATACCAGGCTGGGTTTGCCGTACCCCGCGAGGGCGTGCTGCTACCCGAATCAGCACCTATGAAGAAGCCATCTCTGCTACCAAATATAATCACGAGTATTGGATGAAACATCGTGATGGCCGGTGTAAATTGCTGAATGTATTGCAAGGTGATACTCACTCTCAGGCTGATCAGTGGTATGACGAAATGAAGAAATACTGTGATCCCACTCAGTATCCTGATACCCACTTCAATGGCTGGGCCATGGGATCACAGAATAAATGCGATATGCACCTGGTGCTGAGACGCCTGGTGATCATGATCTATGATGGTCTATTAGAGACTGGTGTGCAGGACTGGGTACATTATCTGGGTACCAGCAAACTGGAATGGGCCATGGCGTTCACACAGATTCAGCGAGCTATCAGAAAATATCATAATCCCAACTTCACCATCAGCTATGACTGTGCCAGCCCATTTCTAGCCACAGCTAATGGCCAGGTTTATTATGAGAACCGGTTGCCAGACAACGGCAAGTGGAGTTACCGTATGAGCAAATGTGTGGACGATAAAAAATATGCATCAGATACCAGACTGTTCAGGGACGCACTGTTGACTGACTTACCCAAAGACTGGCCTGATTTCATCGACAGTCCTGTACTGCAACGTACCGAAATGCGTGATATTTGCCACTATGCACCTGGTCAAGTTAACAAGATTAATAAAGTAGGCCGCACTAGCTGGGACAGCTTCAGTTATGCTATACTAATGGGACACAACATCTATTGTCACATTGAAGCAGTACAGGAGGGCAATCGGCTGTATGACGCTGGCACTGTGCCATTTATGCTGCGAAACAACAACAATGCCACAGTGAATCAGAGGAACAATAATGCCAACGCTGAGTTGTCCGCAGATTTATTCTCAGTGGCGGCTCCAGTACCGTATCAGGATACCTTTTTCCAGGATATAGTCGAAGCCATCTTCAGTGCTGGCAGTCGCACAGCAGCATTGGCTGAAGTGGATAAACATAGCGGATGGTATACCAGTGTTATTGGCAGCAGTGCCAATGGTATGCTGGGCAAGAAAGCCATCAACAGCACCACAGCATTTGGTGAACTATTTGACCTCGTTGACACTGAAGTACTAGATCTCAGCACTCGTGATGACAGCGGGCAGAGTGAAAAAGCATTGGACAACCTGGAACATCTGGCAGCCAACCCCACGCAGATTATAAAAACCAAGGCGAAAAAATGAACACTATTTGGATTGTACCCATTGAGCCCATTGATCAGAGATATACTCAGCAATGGTATGACAATATCCCAGTGCTGACCCAGACCGCAGCACAGGGTAAATGGAGTATTCGGGTGATTGACGGTGAGCAAATTACCGCTGGCACCAGCACTGGTGGATTCCTGGACTGGGGAGCCACCAATGTATACAAAGCCACGCAGACAGCAGCGATTGGCCGACTGTTCAGTGATGGGTTGGTACAGCCAGGTGATCGTTTTCTGATCACTGATGCGTGGAACTTCGTGATCACTGCTATCAGATACATGAGCGACCTCATGGATATTCCAGTGGAAATACATGCCATATGGCATGCTGGCGCCTACGACCCCACAGATATTCTGGGCATGAAGATGCAGAAGCCCTGGCCCTGGCATACTGAGCTGGGTTGGTTCTATGCATGTGATGTCAACTACTTTGCTACTGATTTTCATCGTAACATGTTTCTGAGCAATCTGGATATTCCTGCATCATTCCACCATCGAGCAGTTAGAAGCGGCCAGCCGCATGAACTGATTGTACCAGGTCTGGTGGAACGTCGCAGCACTAACAAATGGCAGCAGGTAATCTGGCCACATCGGTACAACTCAGACAAACAGCCCGAGATTGCTGAAGATTTAGTAGACAAAATCCATGCCAACATGGTGATCACACAGAAGTTACAGCTGAATAAAGCAGAGTATTATGATCAGCTGGCTCGCAGCGTAGTGACGCTGAGTACCAGTTTACATGAAAATCTTGGTATCAGTCAGATGGAAGGTTGTCTCACTGGTAGCTTGCCCTGTGTACCAGACCGTGCCAGCTACAGCGAGATGTATTTGCCCTGTTTCAAATATCCCTCAGAGTGGACCAGCAGCTGGGACAACTATCAGCAACACCGTGATGAACTGGTGGCATTTATCAACAACCTGATCAACAATTATCACAGCTATGCTGATCAGCTGGCTGAACAGAATCAGATATTAATCAGAGATTATCTAAGCTGTGACATCATGATGCAGAGGTTGGTGAAATAATATGAAGATTCTGGCTGAACTCATTTTGCTAATTGTGGCAGCAACAGTTATGGGTGTGATATTAGTAATGTATCCACTGGCGCTGATATGGTGTCTGAATACTTTGTTCACACTAAGCATACCCTATACATGGCAGACCTGGCTGGCCGGGGTGGGGTTGATGACATTTTTAAATGGTTTAGGTGCTGCCAGATTTGTTCGTAAGGCAGTTGACAAACAGAGTTAAATCCTGTATAATTAGGAATAAGAATCTTATGACAACTAGTGAAACTATTCGAGCTCGTATCCTGGCTGCTGGTGCCAGTTACTTTGCTAACCATAATATCAGCGCCTACATTGAACCAGCAGAACTGGACCAGTTGGTGGACGAAGTGGCTTGCCAGTTTCAGGGCGTGCTCAACAGCTTGGTGATTGATACTGCCAATGATCATAATACTGCCGACACCGCACGGCGTGTGGCCAAGATGATGGTGCGTGAAATCTTCAGTGGCAGATATGAGCCTGCACCCAAGATCACCAGCTTTCCCAACATGGGATATCAGAGTCTGTACACCACTGGGCCAATCTCCATCACTGCCACATGTGCGCACCATTTCCAGAATATCACTGGCAATTGCTGGGTGGGAATTTTCCCTGAAACCGAAGTAATCGGGCTGAGTAAGTTTAATCGAATTATCCACTGGATTACTCGTCGGCCCACTATTCAGGAAGAGATGACCACACAGATTGCTGACGAGCTCAAGAAGTTTGCTCAGACCGAGCATGTGGCTGTGATCGTCAAGGCCAATCATCATTGCATGACTTCACGCGGGGTCAGAGAACATACCAGTGACATGACCACAGCTATCATGTCAGGATATTTTCAGAAAGATCCTAGTTTGAAAACCGAGTTCTACGATCTGTTTAACTCAATGAAAGGGCACTAACTCACATGAACCCACACACAAAAACCATTGCCGATATGGTCCCTAGAAAAACTTTTCACGCACGGCATTTTCCTAACGCGATTGACATAGGCAACGCTATGACGGAATGGAACATTTATGCGTATGTTTATCAATTCAGAGTTAATGATGAAGTATTGAAAATTGGCGTTAGTTGTTCCAAGGAGTTAGCGGGTGAACGAGTATACAGACAGATGGGTAATATCCCAGTATATACAGACGGTAAAGTAAGCTATCCACTCTGTGGTAATTCGGGGTCAGAAATGCGAGAAAGTTGCGAAATATTTGAGCACAGACATAAGATACTTATCGACATCAACCATGTTCATGTGGATATCTGGGATATAATGCCAGTGTTTGATCCTCGCTTGGGTACGCTGATGCATCAAGGTGAATTTTATGAAAATCAGATGATTGCCCGATATTACGAGAAATACCATGTGTTGCCACCAGGCAACAAAATATTACAACCGCGAACTTTAACGGATGGGAAGGCGCTCGGCTGTCTATTTGAGGGAAATCTCGATACCCCCCCGATGATTAAAACACCAAAGCAACATAATCGTAGTAATAATTACCACCAATTATTCTCAACAGAGGTCACATCATGAAAAAAATCAACTACACCTGGCAGCAACTGGAAACTGACGTAGTCAAGCTGGCTCTGAGGATTGCCCAGAGCGATTGGCGACCTGATTATATTGTGGGGATAAGCCGCGGCGGCTGTGTGCCAGCAGTAATGCTGAGCCACGCATTTAATCTGCCCATGAAACCACTGCAAGTAAGCCTCAGGGATCACACTGAGTCAGTGAGTGACTGTGCCATGGCTGAAGACGCATTTGGTTATGTACCACATGAGCTGCGTAGTGACAGCGTCTGGGATCAGCGTCATGCTGCGAATATTCTGGTCGTGGACGACATCAATGATTCCGGCGCCACCTTTGACTGGATTCGGTCTGACTGGCAGTCTGGTTGCTTGCCTGATGATCCACGCTGGGCTGACGTCTGGGGCCAGAACGTCAGATTCGCTGTGCTACACAACAACGAGGCCAGCGAGTTTACAGACATCAGCTTCGCGGCCAACTATATCAACAAGGCTGAGAACGATGTCTGGATTGTTTACCCCTGGGAAGCACTGAGCCAGGACTAAATACAGTATGATTTTAACCCTGATGCTGGCATGTTTAACTTCGGTGATCGGCAGTCAATTTGCGAACTGGTGGCAGGGCACCAGGATCGGCGACTGGTTCAACCAGCTGCTGGATCAATGGCTGAGCTGGGTCACGCATAAATTGAACATGAAAGACTTCGCCAAGATCGAAAATCTCAAAGACAAGTTTTACGATGTGGAAACCAGACTCACAGCACTGCAAGTCCAGATCGACGATTTGACCAAATCTCAGAAAGATCGCTGATTTCACGCTATAATATATACGACTATGTCCACAAGATATTATTCCAGTTCCGCACCCTTCCGTTGGTTGCGAAAGAACCTGAAGTTTGATAAGCCATATGCATTACCCATAGGTGAATGGAGCAAATGGGAATCTGACGCCCGTGCGGCCAGGCCTGTGGCGTACTGGCTGACTGAAACTCTGCCTAAATGGTTGGAAAAACCTGCAGAATGGCTGGTGGATCCAGTATTTGACTCCAAGTATTATCTGCGCAATCGGTTCATCATCCAGTCCCACAAGCTGAAAACTGGTCTGAAACCTGGTGAATGGCATGAGCTGGATACTCGTTTACTGCATGGATTGTTCACTGAACTGGTGAATTTTGTGGAGATTGAAAAAGCTCACATGCAGGTGATCTCGGCCACACCCGAAGTTGGTAAGAAGTATCACTTGCCCTGGTGGCGCCGAGTTCATTGGTTTCGCTGGGAAACTTGGCGCTGTGCTGAAGCTGGTCTGGACTATCTGCACTGGGAAATCTCCCTGGTCAAAGACGCTGACTGGTTTGACTCAGCTGATCATCCTGATATTGGCACACCCACTGGTCAGGCACTGGCGGCGCAGGAAATATTGGCCATGTATACCTGGTGGAAACAGACTCGGCCAGCCAGACCTGATGAACATGATGCCAGCGGCTGGACTGCATATTGCGATCAGGTACGTGAACGCTATGGTAACCTATTTGAGGAAGAAAGAACTGCTGCTGAGCGTAAGCAGAGCAGTCTGGCCATGGATAAATTGCAGCAGCTGGAAATCCAATATGACCAGGAAGACACTGACATGCTGATCCGACTGATCCGGATACGCAAGAGCCTCTGGACCTAACTATTATGGCGAGACAACTAGATCAAGATCTGTTGGCCAGCGAACATATTGGTGTTCGCTGTACTGAGGATTACTACGCTCAGAATTTATATGCTGCGCTGTGTAACATGCAATGGCAGCCAGTAGAAATGTGGGCCGTGCTGAGCGATGAAATGTGGAGTTGCAGCTGGCGCGGGGCTGGTGGCATTATAGCCAATATACGCAACCAGGTTACAATGAACCCAGACGGGTATACTGGCACTGAAAGTTATATACAATGGTATTGTAGTGGCTTGGCTGAGGCTGATACTGGGGGCGAATTAGAACCATCAGGATATGTGCCCGAAGGCAAGGTTACCGCTGAGATCGCCCGCGATTTACTCCAACTGGGTTGGCACCCGGTACCATACGAGGACTAAGAAAAATGTCGAAACATGAACGCCAGCTTTTTATTTGTCAATGTAATTGTACAGAACACCAGTTCGTGGTGAGCTATTTCGACGATCCTGCTGATCCAGAATGGAGCCGCGAGACATACATAAACATGCATTTAACCCGCAATCAAAATTTCTGGCAGCGGCTGATGACCGCAGTGTATTATGTGCTGGGCCGACAGTGTCGCTATGGCGCATTTGACGAGATATTACTGAGCCCAGCTCAGTGTGCTGAACTAAGTGCGTTATTACAGCAGCGGGCTGATGTAAATTTAATCAATGGTCAGCCTATTGTTTGAAGCTGATGCTGGCGTACCGGGGTCAATGATGCTGGGTAAAAATCTCAAAGAAGCCATGGACCAAGGTTTGGTACCCTGGCAGTTTGAAAATGTAGTACGCTGGGGATATATACATTGCGTGCTGGCTGACGCATACCCAGTAACACTGGGTCATTTGTTGTTTGTACCCACATGGTGTGGGTCAGGCATGGTGGGTCTGTTGTTCGGTGCTGCCTATGACTGGGGATCTGAAATGGTACAGCGTGGTGAATGTGATGCCTTTAATGTGGGCTTCAATTCAGGACCAGCTGCTGGTCAAACTATTGCTTGGCCGCATGTTCATCTGATACCACGACGTACTGGAGATTGTGCTGACCCTGTGGGTGGCATCAGAAATTGTGTGCCAGGCCAGGGTAATTACCGATCAGACAAGTATCAAACTTTAGGGTGAGCTTTGAGATATCGTTTACGCCAGGAGTCGGGGTTGGGATCTTTCAGCACATACCGGGCATACCAGAATGCCCACTCGGCGTTCTGAGCAATCACTGGCTCAGCAGCTGGCCATGGAGCTTCCAGCACATCCCGGGCATATTTGAATGCCCACTCAGCGCTCTTAGCAATCACTGGCTCAACAGCTGGCCATGGTGCTTCCAGCACATCCCGGGCATACCAGAATGCCCACAGAGCGTTCTGAGCAATCACTGGCTCAGCAGCTGGCCATGGTGCTCTCAGCACATCCCGGGCATAATAACTTGCCCGCTCGGCGTTCTGAGCAATCACTGGCTCAGCAGCTGGAAATCTCTTTTTCAGCACATACCGGGCATACTCATATGCCCACTCAGCGTTCTGAGCAATCACTGGCTCAGCAGCTGGCCATGGTGCTTTCAGCACCCATCGGGCATAGTTACATGCATGTTCAGCGCTCTTAGCAATCACTGGCTCAGCAGCTGGCCATGGTGCTTTCAGCACACCCCGGGCATAATAACTTGCCCACCCAGCGTTCTGAGCAATCACTGGCTCAGCAGCTGGCCATGGTGCTTTCAGCACATTCAGGGTATACTGATACATCCACTTGGCATTCTTGGTAGCTAGAATTTTTTTCTCCAAGTCTGGGTCTGGGGTCAGGGCTTTGCGGATCAGATGTGGAATACTGGTCAGTTTGGCCGCAGCACGAGCTGGCTCCACGCCAGCATGACTCAGAGCAGATTTAATTATCTCTGCAGAATTTAATCCAGTAGCAGAGTCGAATTTCTCCTGGGTCAGTGATTTATCTTTGGCGGTAAAGAACTCAGATTTATCGCGTAGTTTGGCATGATCAGCAATAGCCCATTTTTCTTGCTGAGCATTCAGACAGAATATCAATGTGACGTTGTTGTCTAGAAAATATCTTTCAAAATGGCCTTGATTGCGTTTACTCACACACCAATCGGTACCAGTGCCGTGATAACAACTGGCAGACTCGTCAGTAGGAATAATTATATTCCACCCCGCGGCTCGCTGTGCAGGTGTAGTAAGGTCAATACTGGTGCCAGCATCTTTCTTCTGGCTGCTCGGAGTAACCTGAGTGCCGATATCAGTGACAAATTTCTGAAAATCAGCAAATGGCCGCTTACCCCAGACATCAATGTTTTTATCAGCTGGGTCTGTAATATTGTTTAATTTAGTACCCAATGCCTTAAACTGAGCGATATATGTATCGACCTCGGCTGGATCAGCACCAGCATCAATGAATTTCTTAGTGACTGACTTGAAGTCTTCAGTTATCAGTTCGTAATAGCGCATACGATTATTTATGCTGAGCCAGGTATCGTTTACCCCAGGAGTCTGGCCATGGTGCTTTCAGCACATCCCGGGCATAATAACTTGCCCGCTCGGCGTTCTGAGCAATCACTGGCTCAGCAGCTGGAAATCTCTTTTTCAGCACATACCGGGCATACCAGAATGCCCACTCGGCGTTCTGAGCAATCACTGGCTCACCAGCTGGCCATGGTGCTTTCAGCACATCCCGGGCATATTTGAATGCCCACTCAGCGTTCTGAGCAATCACTGGTTCACC
>Ga0209596_1000851_pt1 | contig 27317 bp, 26 predicted proteins | sample M_130807_MF_Meta_FD_187314 | JGI IMG/M metagenome (GOLD analysis project Ga0209596, IMG submission 187314) | Freshwater microbial communities from Lake Montjoie, Canada to study carbon cycling - M_130807_MF_MetaG (SPAdes) (version 2) | ecosystem: Environmental > Aquatic > Freshwater > Lake... | reverse complement strand
CGGCTCCCTGAGTTTTTGCCCCGTCCAGTATTGCCCCGATCAATTTCGCATTGGTCAAATTCGCATTGCTCAAATTCGCATTGCGCAGGTCCGCCCCGGTCAGGTCCGCATTTGTCAGGTTCGCCCCACTCAGGTCCGCCCCGTACAGGTTCGCCCCGAGCAGGATTGCCCCTACCAGATCCGCCTTGCTCAGGTTCGCGCGCAGGTCCGTCCCGCTCAGGTCCGCCCCGGTGAGTTTCGCCCCGTTCAGTTTTGCATAGAACAGCCTCGCCTCGGTCAGGTTCGCCCCGGCCAGGATCGCCCCGGTCAGGATCGCCCCGCTCAGATTCGCCTCGCTCAGGCTCGCCTCGGTCAGGGTTGCCTCGTTAAGTTTCGCCCGGATCAGGTTCGCCTCGGTCAGGTTTGCCCCGTTCAGGTTTGCCCCGTTCAGGTTTGCCCCGTTCAGGTTTGCCCCATTCAGGTTCGCCCCGCTCAGGTCTAAACCGCGCAGGTTCGCCTCGACCATACTCGCCCCGGCCATGTCCGCCCCGCGAAGGTCCGCCCCGCGCAGGTCCGCCCAGTTCAGGTCCGCCCCGCGCAGGTCCGCCCCGGTCATATCCTCCCCTTTGGCCTGACCCGCGAAAATTTTTTTTAAAAGTTCCTTTCGCTTAGAGACATTGGGCCCATCCGGAACCTTTGGCGCGTCCTCTATGACAATACGATTAATCTTACTGAATTCCGGAATTCCTTGAATTTCATGATTTGTTATCAAATCATCAAGAGCGTCATGGATTTCGACTTTTTCAACGCTATTGTCATTCATATTCCTTTGGACGTCCCAAGCGATCTTTGAATATTTGTCACTATTTTTAGACTCGGATGGTCTTTTGTCGATCAAAAAATAAAAAATAGAATTTCTATTAGTATATTGCTCCCAAGGATTGTCATCCTCCTTCATGGTTATGCACCATTTAGTGCCTTTTCCATATGCGATGCAAGCGTTTTGAGTATCAATCCTGAAGAGTACGTGCGTGTCATTCTCCCAAAGCTTTTTGGCCCCTTTAGATTTCACCTGGGCTTTTTCTTTGGTTTTGGATTCTGGAAGATCCTTTATAGCATCTTCCAGTTCTTTCAAGGTCTTGTATTGGTTAATGTCTTTCTTCTCAAGTCTGTTTTGAACGTTATGAAACGCCTGTATGGTGGAAATTAAATCCCCCATTGTGGCTTCTAGTTTCAGTTGTTTAACGCCCCATTCGATATATTTATTACTTTTAGAAGGATCTTCATCGGAGAGTATTTTAATATCCTCTACTAAATCTGGATTAGCGAGTATTAAATCATCAACCCTAGATGCTTCTATAACGCGAAACGCAATACGAAGCAATCGAGAATCGATCAAGTTCGAATTCCCAAAAGCAATCCGCATTGATATTCTTTCCACGTCCATCATATAATTTCATGTTTCAATTCATCAGCTCTTTTCAAAATATTTTTCATAAAAGATGAAAGCCCGTGTTGAAATTTGCCCCAAGTAATGATAGTTACTCATTGTAAGATCTTCATCAGGGGTCTTCTTTTAGCTGCCGAAACGGTTCCATATCCTTAAGCACCTATGAAATTAAACTCATATGTATTTTATTAGTTCAAATGTATTTTATGTAAATATTTTATGCATCCAGCAGATCATTGTAAAACTTCGGTTAAAATCTGGGGTGGTAAACCCGAAGATTATCTTCATCTCCATCAGTGGATGGACGACACTAAACAGACCTTCGCAGATTTTAGACACCGTGCTATGCGTCATCATTCTTATGGAATTTTCGAAGCAGAAAAAATATTTGGTGTGAGTTTTACAAACTCTTCAAGCAAAGAGGTGCATGTGCGTTATGTACTTGAACAGCATGTTAAAGAAGACTGCGGTGGTAGAATCCCCACGGTCGAAGATTGGCTAAGGTGTATGAAGCCTGAAGTCTGGATGAGTCGAGGATATAAAGTTTCAGCGGCATTAGAGGAGAAATGAAAATGAGTCAAACTATCGAAAATCTGTATTCAGTTTTACTGCCGTTATCCCAAAAGGTAAACGGGAGTGTCATCTGGGTTCATTATTGCGGCGTTGGAGATTGCGGATCTGCCGATTTTGAAAAAATGGAAGATGCGAAGGGTGCTATTGTAGATCAAAAGTCATTCGAGGGACTTTTTGAAGATGTGGTCACTATTGAATCCGTATGGAATGTTAAGAAGAAGACTTGGGATAAAATAACTGGTCTTAAAAAGAAGAATATTATTCAAATTTCAGAAGAAATCGCCTATGAGATGCTATCATTGCATACTTGTGGCTGGGAAATAAACGCGGGTTCTTTCGGCGATTTAGAAGTCTGCTTTAATCCTCCCCTTATTACATTACATCACACTCCCGAAGAAGACGAAGAAGATGAGAATGGAGAGACTATCACTGTTACTCAGGATGATGAAGAGTATAAGTACATTCCGGGAACTAAACCTACTTTGAATAAAAAACGTGCTGTAGCGAAGAAAAAGACAGCGGTGAAAAAGACAGCGGTGAAAAAGACAGCGGTGAAAAAGACAGCAGTGAAAAAGACAGCAGTGAAAAAGACAGCAGTGAAAAAGACAGCAGTGAAAAAGACAGCTGTCTCGGCTAAAAGGATGTCTCTTCCTAAGAATAAATCACATAAGTGATTTCATCATATTTTATCGACAAAGCACACTGCAGGATCTTCATCGGAGAGTATTTTAATATCCTCTACTAAATCTGGATTAGCGAGTATTAAATCATCAACCCTAGATGCTTCTATAACGCGAAAGGCAATACGAAGCAATCGAGAATCGATCAAGTTCGAATTCCCAAAAGCAATCCGCATTGATATTCTTTCCATGTCCATCATATAATTCATCAGTTCTTTTCAAGACATTACTAATAAAATCTGAATACACCAATGCTAGTATCGCTTTAAGGAGAAAGAGAGCTTGATTAGATTACTTTGGGTATATCCATACTGTACGTGCCCATTCCCGGCACGTTCTTCCACGCGTCTGTATCAGCCGGTTTTTCGTTTATTTGAATTTTTATCAGGCCGTTCGATTTGACGACGGCATCAAGCATTTTGTTGACGGCGTTAAGATCATCGAAGCTGTATTTCTTGTTGAACATAACACGGGGGTGTTCCTCAATATCAGGATGTTTTTGGAACGACGTCACCCTGTAACCGAGGAGAGCATGGTGTCGCAAGGATTTGACGTTGCCGACACCCACCTGCACCTTCGTCTTCCACTTCCTTTCCCGTAATTCTCGTAGGACTAACGAGGTCAAGTCTTTCCCTACTCCCGACCCGGGCTTTGACTTCACAAATCCGAGTCCGTCCTTCGGTTTCACGTAAGCCCCGATCACCTCTTCACCTTCCGTCGCAATAGCTACTATTTGGTCCGGCCCATGGTCCGCTTCCGACAAGATTTCCTGAAGCTCAGGCTCCATGCTCATCTTCAGGATTTCATCCAGGTCCTCTTTGGAGACAACGCGCACTTCCGTACTGACCCTAGGCTGTTGGACGCGACGCGGGCTGTTGGACGCGATGCGGGTGGCGATCTTCAGGAGGTTCATATATTCATTCCGTCACAAGAAAGACAAGCCTCTGGAGCCGGATGGTCCGGCGGGGCGCACGTAGTGGAAAGTAGAAAGAGGGACTGGCACTCCCGACTAACGACAATGACAAAAGATTCAATAGCTTCATCGGTTTAACCGGTACGAAGCTATTACGACGCAAGATGCGTAGTAGCATTCTGGTGCGTGTGACGACCCCGGGACAACCGGTCCATCATATAATTTCAGGATCCATATCGGCTCCGGTGAAATCGGCTCCCTGAGTTTTTGCCCCGTCCAGTATTGCCCCGATCAATTTCGCATTGGTCAAATTCGCATTGCTCAAATTCGCATTGCGCAGGTCCGCCCCGGTCAGGTCCGCATTTGTCAGGTTCGCCCCGAGCAGGATTGCCCCGGCCAGGTCCGCATTTGTCAGGTTCGCCCCGGTCAGGTCCGCCACGATCAGGTTCGCCCCGGTCAGGTCCGCCTTTTTCAAGTACGCATTTTCCAGGTACGCCCTGGTCAAATTCGCCCCACGCAGGTCCGCCCCGCTCAGGTTCACCCCGAGCAGGACTGCCCCTATCAGATCCGCATTGCTCAGGTTCGCCCCGGTCAGGTTCGCCCCGATCAGGATTGCCCTGCGCAGGTTCGCCCCGCGCAGGGCCACTTTGGTCAGGTCCGCCCCATACAGGTCCGCATTTGTCAGGTTCGCTTCGGTCAGGTTCGCCTCGACCATACTCGCCCCGGCCATGTCCGCCTCGGCTAGGTTCGCCTTGCGCAGGTCCGTCCCGATCAGATCCGCTCCCTCCAGATTGGCTTTCCTCCCCGCGCGATCTCCTTTGACCCACATGGCGTGATCCGCGAGAATTTTTACAAGGTCGACTGTAGAAGATAAACGTGAAATCACTATTTTTAAATCCGCAGCGACAAGTTTACGAGAGGGATTCTTAGAACCCTCTATGGCTGCAGCTATATGACGAAGAGTATTTGATAGTTCATGGGGCTTCACGTTAAAAAATAATAATAAAAAACATATAAATTGTAAAGCGGTGAAACTATGTTAATATTTTCCCCAAATACTGATTTTTGCTTCGTCGGCAAAAAGCTCGGGATACGCTAGTAGTATGTATTTTAATTCATACACACTGCCTTTAAATTATATTATAAACGCACATATCCTTTAAAGAATCTTCGTTTAGTAAAGTACTCTTAATGATTAACCCTATAGAGTATGATCTTGCTTTATCGATTAATTCATATTATGTAGGTGAAGAAAGATCAGGTCTTAGGTCTTGCGAAAGGGGGTTACTCTCAAATCCTCCTTATCATATAGAGAATAATTTAAAACAAAATTATACTTTTTATATGCCTAAACTTGCAGATTTAGAGGGTGTTACATTTGTGGATTTAAATATTCCTCCGTATAATCCGGGATGGGGGGTGTTTAATCCGACACTTATACAGAAGGACTTAGGCCACTATGTATTAGTAAGGAATGCTAATTATGAAATAGTAGATGGAAGATACCATATTAAAGATAGTTCAAATAATACGATTTATACTCGGTATCAGTTGTTATCTCTTAATGAAAAAGACGAAATTGAAAGTATATCTAGTATAGACAGTGAACCCTACGAGAAAAGTAACTTCCCGGCTGATGGGATCGAGGATGTACGTTTATTTAAAATAGATCATCAGTATTATGTATCTGGAACTATCCGGAATATGCTGCCTTATACTGACAAAGCAAGAATAGCTGTCGGTAAGCTCAACGTTGAAAGGAGCTTCATGCATGATATTAAATTATTAGAATCACCAGTTTCTCATGATAAGCACGAAAAAAATTGGATGCCTATTCTTGGCTCTGAATGTCCTGAATGGTTATATGAGTGTAACAATGGTGGTTGGACAGATGTAATTCAATATAAAGATGGAAGTCTAAACATAATATCAAGGAATTTGGCTCCGAACATTTCTAAATCATTTAGAGGTGGTGGTCAATTGGTCAAGGTCGGGGATTCTTACTTTGCTATTGTACATGAAGTAGTCATTCTCCATGACAGCAGAAGGAACTATTTCCATAGATTCGTGAAGTTCAATTCACGAATGGCTATTGAGGACTACAGTATCCCGTTTTTTTTAAAAGAGAAACATACCATCGAATTTGTGTCTGGGTTAGCTTTTGATGATATGACTGAAACATTTAGGATAACCTTCGGTATTATGGATAGAGAAGCTTGGATTTGTAAGCTCTCCTTATCATTTTTAAATGACTTCATGAGGGTTCGCCATGAAGTCATGAATGAGAAGAAAAATCTCTTTTGAATAAAATTCATATCCGTAGAATTATATATGAATAAAACAATTGATTCAGGCAAATTTGGAGTAGCTTGTTGCGAACAAGAATTTTATTCAAAAATAAATATCCATATGCATGGGGACGCTGGAATAATGCTACTTTATGTTCCTACTGCGGACATCCTAAAAATTCAACTACCTGTCAGGTGACTCATCCATGATAATTATCATGTCAGCATTGGCATTTGTAGCAGGATATTGCGTTGGGCGACTTAATCGAAATCCATTAGGATGATTTATATGAGACATTCCCATGATGTCCTTTACGACATGGTAGCAGCCATACGACTTGCGAATAATCATCTACATGATCATTCGCAAGAGAAGAAATTCCATGATTGTTGCATATCTGAATATAGACGACTAAGTAGACCAGATGAGTCTCTGCCGCTTCTTTACGTGACGCCCATGAAGTAATTCGTAATCTAGAAAAGGAATGTAACCAGTATAAATCCCAGCACGACTCTTATGAAGAAAAGTCAAATATCAGAGGAAGCCTGGAAGCTTGCAGCAAAGTATCTAGAAAGTGATATATCTGCAAGAGTATATGAAATTACCAAAGAAGATATAGAGTATTATGTCACATTCAAGACATTATAATACCATCATTAAGACAACGTGCTAATATAATAAAGCGAAATAGGAAAGTAGGCTAGTTACTCATTATTCATAAATTCCAGAATGCACTCATCTTCTAAACATTCTTCAATCGGAAACCCAAAAAGCTCATGGTCAGAGTTATTACATGTTCGTCCTCGTTTTCCTAAATCAAAAACTACTTTGGCTGGACGAATCCCTATGGTAAGTGCTTGAAGGTTTCTTTTTGTGCTTTCCATCACTTCTGAAATAACTCGACCTTCTTCGAATGCTTTAATACGAGTTTTGTACCTATCATTAACATCCATCCTTTAATTTACATTTTCCATATTATTTAGTATAATTAATCATGTTAGTGTCTTCATTTTTACTTCAATCAAGTGGTCATACCACTCACTCCGTAGAAAAGTATTTTCATAACTTTAACCGAATGAGAGCTGTAATTGATATACCGATGATTCTTTTTGTGGATAGAACTTTATCGACCGACAGTTTAGAATTAAAAAATGTCAATATCATAAGATGTTCCTTAGAAGAAACAGATACATATGAATTAATTCAATCTTGTGCAAATCCTGTCGTTCAAGTATCAGATAACCCATCGAAAAACACGAAAGACTTCCACATAATCATGAACTCTAAGACTGAATTCATGGTTAAAGCGATGGATATTACAGATTCGAGGATTTTATCTTGGGTAGACTTTGGGATTGGTCACGTGATAAAAGATGAAAAGTCATTCTTGCATCTTAAAAAATTGCATTCACTAGAGGGTGGTGTTCACATTCCGGGGGCTTGGAATTATAAAACCACGATAAATGATCATCCAGCATGGAGATTTTGTGGGGGGTTTTATGTGGGTGATAGAGAATCTTTAAGAGGAATGCATGAACTCAGTAGAAGAGTAATACGTGAATTACTACCTATCGTTACTTGGGAAGTCAATATTTGGTCGATGATGGAGAGTATATATGGATTTAACTTTCATTGGTATTACGCTGGACATGACGACGGCATGTTGTGTTTCCCCTTAAGCAGTAAAGTATGAAATGAAGGATATCTCAGTAGAAGAAGTGAATAAAATTAATCTGAGAGAGCTATGTCAGCATGGATTTAACATCAATGAATTTTTGGACAATGCTGGCAGGGAACATTATAAATTATTGGCATTTTTGAGTTTACAATATGACGATGTTAATATATTAGATATTGGTACTCATATGGGGGCTTCTGCTACGGCTTTGTCATACAATAAGAAAAATAAAGTACACACTTTTGACATAAAAGATAAAATACTCGGAAATGGATTATGTAAAAAATTTCTAGAAAATATAGAATTTCATTTTGATAATTTAATGAATGAATCTGTACTCAAATTGCAGAAGGAATTCATATTAGGTTCCCCCCTAATATTCATCGATATAGATCCACATCACGGCGTGGAAGAGTATGGGTTCTTTTGTTGGTTGATAGATAATTCATATTCAGGAATCATAATTTTCGATGATATAAATAAATTCCCAGCTATGAAGGCAAACCTGTGGGACAAAATTACCCATGAGCATAAACAAGACATATCAGTTTATGGTCATTGGTCTGGTACCGGAATAGTGCAATTTCAGAAAAAATTCATTTTCGAGGATACTAAATGAAGGTAATGGCTGTAACTGGTTTCGTCCCTAATGCTTTTCCTGCTCGGCACCTGTCAGAAACACAATGTCGTGATTTGGGGGATAAGTTAAAGGCGGCTATTCCTCAAAATATCCACGCATTCGATCAGGGATGGAATCTTAGTGATTGTTGGGCTCATAAATTTTTGCGGGATAATCCTGCTTTAATGCCTAGTGATTCTAATCCTCCGAATGATAGATATGCTGAGCCTCAACACGCCGCAATTTCAAATATAGTCCTACTACAGAGATATGAATGGATGAAAATGGCTGCAGACATTCATCATGATGTTGATATATTTGCCTGGATTGAATATACGGTCTTTAAGCAAAGGAATATAAAAGAGTCTGTAGTTCAGGACTTCATTGGTGACGTGTCTTTTAAAGACTACGACGCCATATCCTTGCCCGGATGTTGGTCAAAAGGGTTGATTGACGATAGTAAAGCTCATTGGAGATTCGCTGGGTCAGTGTGGGTATGTCCCAGAAAATATATTTATAATCTAAATGAGTCTATTAGAACTGTTGTTGATTTGAGAACTCGAATGAATGGAAAAATATCATGGGATATGAACTCCATGGCCTATATAGAATTATTGGATATTCTTCCAATAAGATGGTATCCGGGGGTCACGATGAAACACAATTTTCGAATTATCTTCGTGCTTGATTACCGATGGGGTGTCCTATGAATGATGGAGAGCAGGTAAAGGATTTTGAATCGGAAATTAACTGTCTCAAGGGTAAAATCTTGCGGCTTGAAAATCTTCTTTTTAAGAAGGGTTTAATGTGTGAGGCTCCATGTTTTCTTTGCGGATATAATGGGCCAGAGTACTATGAATCTTCTCATCATCCTTGTGCTTCTAGGCACCACGAATTCTGTAACAAGCGTTTAACTGAAGATTATCGTATAGAGCATAAATGTGTTCATAGAAGCACTTCTTGCCAGTGTGACTGCCACACTACTAATGATGTTTGGTCACATAAATGCTGCTATCCGTGTAAGTATTGTGGATTTTTAGACCCGATTTAGACATGCAACCCTCTTTATTGGATTAGTGATTTAAGTACCAGGAATTAAAATGAAGGTAATAATCACTGGAGGATGCGGTTTCATAGGGAGCCACGTAGTAGATCATTTTATCTCGAAAAAATCTAAGGTGGTAATAGTTGACTCTTTTACCCACACTGATAATGAATCATATTACCATCCTTGTACCTTATATAAACTTGATATTTCTGACAGAGTTGGTTTTAATAGTCTATTGAGTGGCGAAAAGCCCGATTTAGTGATAAATCTAGCAGCTGAAACTCATGTTGAAAATTCTATTAAAGATATTCTTCCTTTCATTTATTCAAACATAATAGGCACTACAAGTGTGTCAGAGGCCTGTTTAAAGCATAAAATCCCTCTAGTTCACATATCGACTGATAAAGTATATGGTTCGTGTTGTGAAGGGTCATTTAATGAGAATGCAAGTTTAAATCCGAAAAATCCGTACTCTGCCACCAAAGCCGCTGCAGATCAAATAATTCAATCGTTTCATCACACTCAAGGGTTGGAATATTTAATAATAAGGCCTTCAAATAATTATGGACCTCGCCAATATCACGAAAAATTCATACCAAAACTGCTTGAGAAATTAAACAAAAAAGATAGATTTCCTTTATATGGTAGAGGAGTGCATACCAGGGAGTGGACTTATGTGGAGGATACGGCCTCTCTTATATATGAAATAGTATGTAATGGGAAAACTGAATGGAATGGTGTTTATAACTTAAGTTCAAATATATCGCTGGATAACACTCAGGTGATTAATAGCGTTATTAATCAATATAATGCGAAACATTATTACCGTTTAACTTTTGAAGATGTTGTGTTATCTGTAGAAGACCGTCCTGGTCATGGTATTAGGTACGCTATTGATTCTGAAAAATTAAACCGATTACTAAATCCTGTTTACACTTCCTTTGAGGAGGGTATTAAGAGAATATGGGAAACGAAGTGACGGTCTCCAAACCTAAATGTCTTATAACGGGTGGGGCCGGGTTTATCGGTAGTAACTTATCCAATTTCATTCAGGAAATCGGTTGGGATTTAGATATAGTAGATGATTTATCTAGTGGAAAAAAAGAGTTCTTAAATGTAGAACTACGTTCTGAACGGTTGTGGGTGGAAGATTTTTGCTCACCTGAAGTATTAGAAAGAATTAGTCGGAAAACTTACGATTTTGTATTTCATTTAGCGGCAAATCCGAGAGTAGGATATTCTGTATCAAATCCGGTCGAATCAAATGATATAAATGTTACGAAATCATTGATGTTAGTGGATGCCTGTAGGGACAATGTCAGTAAATTTATATTTGCGTCATCCTCTGCTATTTATGGGGAATCTAAGAACTTGCCTACTTTAGAATCAGAAATACCAAACCCAAAATCTCCTTATGCCCTTCAAAAATTAATTATTGAAAATTATCTTAAGCTATACTCAGATTTATATGGACTAGATTCTATATGTCTAAGATTTTTCAATGTATATGGACCCAATCAATTAGGAAACTCTGCTTATTCCACTGCCGTTTCTGCATGGTTAACAGCATTATTTAGTGGTCTAGTGCTTAGGAGTGATGGCGATGGTACACAGACTCGGGATATGGTGTTCGTTCAAGATGTTGTAAGAGCTCTTGCAAAGTCTGCCGTCACTAAAACTTGTGGGTGTGAAATCTTGAATATAGGTACTGGTGTTTCCATATCTAATAATGATATTTTAGATTTAATTCGATATAAGTATGACACTATATTAGTAAACCAAGCTCCTGCTAGAGTAGGGGATGTGAAACATACTTTGAGTAGTATTGAGAGGGCAGGGTCTCTCATAGGTTATGAACCGAAGTATGACTTTATGCATGGATTTAAAGAAACATTCAGATGGTATGACTCTAATTGGGAGTGGCTAAGAAAAATTCTTTAACTCAGGATCCACTGAATTGTTTATTTGCAGTTTAGATAGTATTTTCAATACATTTGTTTTGCTCGGACCAAGGTAGACTAATTGCTCATTGGAATGTCTAGATGATATGACATGAGTGTTATACTTGATAAGTATTATTTAATTGATATATTATTAGATTCATAATGAAAGGTGGTATATATGAGTAGGAATGCTTCTTTAAGGTCATTTATACATTTAGCTAATAGGATCGCTGCAAAAGAACAAACAAATGTTGATGATGACATGGAGTACATGCGCGCTGTGCAAGACCCACCTAATTCATATGACCTCGAAGAGTATACTATTACTAAAGGAACCACCGAGTATTCTTGTCGAATAGAATTAGGAATGGAAGTTAATTTTGAGGGCAGTGTTTCCAAAGAGACACTTCTAAAAGCTTTAAGAAAGGAACTTAAAACCTCCATAGAATCTGGCATGAAATCGGTAGTAGGATTACTGGACCTTCAATCTGTACAAGTGAAGATTCGTCCTGTACTAATGGAAATGGATATATTGGATGATTCAGAAGAAGGTATGGATGAATATGGAAATATGGAGGAACCAAAAAATACGGCTGATGAGGACTCCGATGAGGAATCTGAAGATTCCGATGAGGACTCCGATGAGGAATCTGAAGATTCCGATGAGGACTCTGATGAGGAATCTGAAGATTCCGATGAAGAATCTGAGGACTCCGATGAAGATTCCGATGAAGAATCTGAGGACTCCGATGAGGATGATCATTTGTCTCAAGATAGTGATGATGAAGAGGATGAAGATGATGATGATGATGATGATGATGATGATGATGATGATGATGATGATGAATATGACTACGAAGTTCAGAGTGTATAGTTTTTATTGTGAAAGATATGAAATTACCGTCTGAGGAATTCAATAAACTAACCCAGTACGAAGCGTCTATAACTCATTGGTCTAATGAGTATACGGTCTTGAATCTAAAGGCCCGAAAGATGCTTGATGCTATAGATAATTTATATGTCGCAAGACAAAAAACCCTAGATGACTATCTGAAGGCAAACGACGTCGATCCAGGATCAATTGAGAGTCTTAACCTGACTCCGGATGGTGAGATTCAATTCACCTTAAAGAAAAAGGACTAGCGTCCAATTTCTTATGAGGGAGATTTATCAGGATGCCTTCTCCTCCTGATAGATCTCCCTCCATATTAGAAGTAATACCTTCTAATCCTCTTCCCCCACTTAATGTTACTTGTTCTGTAGGATTTGAGAACAATACTGTAGATATATGGTGGTCAAATCCTGCTGAAATATCCTCAAATACTAAATTCAATATCATTGGAACCAATATTTATAGAAGCTTCGATTCTGAATTTGGTCCATTTTTCAGACTAAATGCTTCTCCAATTCAGGTAAACTTCTATAGGGATAATACTAGAATCAGTGTAATCCTACAAGAAGATATCAGCAATTCATATAGTTGCTTTGGAACTTCTGACCCTAGTGGTAGATATATATTTAGAACTGCCAATAAACCAGTTGTAATACAACCATCTTTGGGTACTGAGTGTGCAAATCTAAATGTGTTTGTGACCGTAGATGGACTAAATGCTAGGGTGAAGAGTATAGTTAGTACTTCTGGAGAAGTGGAATTAGATACTGATAAATATTTTGATGTAGCGAATCAAACTTATACTGACCCTGTATTGCCTTTGGTCGGGTCCGTTTCTTTAGTCAGTTACCGTTATTTAAAAGAGGGTCTTAAAACCAATTTATACCAGAGGATTTTCTACAGAATCACAACTGTTGCTGTGGACTCGAACGGTAGTTTTATAGAAACTCCGTTAAAAGTAGCTAGTTCTACTAACACTAGAGAAGTAGAAAAACTAGACTGGATATGGAGAGAAGCAGTCCGTAGAAACAAGTTTATTCTCCAACAGGGAGGAGAAAGATCAAAAGTATTTATTAGAAAACATATTGGTGAACGATGTGGTTGCTATAGTGTAGAAAATAAACAACCTGCTTCTGATTGTTTATTGTGTTATGCGACTGGATTCATAGGTGGTTATGATGGGCCTTATGATGTAGTGTTGTCTCCTGATGATTCTGAAGTCAACATAACTCAAAGTAATAGAGGTAGATCCATGGTGCATTCATATGAAACTTGGACTGGCCCTCAACCATTATTATCTCAAAGAGATTTCATTATTAAATTAAATGGTGATAGATACGGAATAGGCCCTGTTCGTATGCCATCAAATAGGGGTATGCAGCTTCAACAGCACTTTTCTATTTCACACCTAGATGAAGGTGATATTCGTTATAAGGTGCCGGTATTGGATGTGAGCACATTAGTGGTGCCTGAAACGCGGTATATCATAGAAGGTGAAGGTAAAGCCACCCCGATGACTACCGAAAGACAAGTTATACCGGACGAAAGAGAATTTAGAGGCAGAACTGTGGTTTACGAAAATACCTACAGAAGATGAATTTTAATTTTGATAAATTAAATCACCTGCTCGAAGACAGAATACTTGATGTCTTGGAGCCAATAGCTATAAAGGGTCTGACTGCATTTAAGAGAATCTTAGATGATTCAGGGTTTTCTTCTTCTCCATATCTTAAAGACTACTCCATATATTCCGAAATGTCAAAGGATAGTGTCAGTTTCCATTTAGTCCTCGATGTTTTCTCTATAGAAGAAGAAAGCATGAAAAAAATGAGGAAAGAATCAGATAATATTTATTCTAAAAATGCTAGAGAAGTTAAAAATAAAGATGAAGCAAAGGAATTCCTACGAATTTATATGATGAAGCCTGATGGTAAACCACAACGAATGGTAGGTATTAGGGATGCCAGGAAGAAGCAGAAGAGTGCTAGAAAGCCTCAAACTGATGCCCGTAAAGTAGCATATGATAGAAATAAGGCAAAAAATCCAGAAAATGCTGGTGAGAGACTCGTAGATAAAGAATACGCATCATCTAGTCCCAGAAGTCTAGAGGTCTTAACAGATGGTAAGTTGAGAATGACCCTTCAAAGAGAGATTAGAAATACAAGTCGCAAAGTGATCTTTCCAAAAGGCACTTATCAAGGTATAGTAAAGGAATTATTGGAGGAAATTTCTTCTATAATTGAATCCTCATTCACCAGAGAGCTTAACGCTATAATCAAATCGGTATATTGATGAAATATTTTACATTAAAAAACAAGACTAATACTCAATTATATATTGAGGATTTAGGGATCAGTCTAAGTGCGCTTGGTAGCTCAGCAAAGGTGAATGAATTAGATTTGCAAAATTCACGTTCTTTGCAGGAGGTAAAATCGCTATTAGAAATATCTCCCATAAGAGAAATAAACTGTTGGCCATTCAACAAGCGTAATCAAGAATTACAAAGTGTACTGAAGAACAAGGTATCAAATCTAAAGACTCATGGCGTCATAAGAAAACCTGACGTGATGAATAAATCTAATGTTATCGAGGACAGACCAAGTGAACTGAATATTTCGATTTCACCCATCCCTGATTCATTGGATTCAGAAGAGATGTCGAGTGTTCCTACAGGAAAAAAAGACTCCAGAATAGATGAACTAATTCATAAAATGAGTGATTTGATAGAAATCATGGGTAAAAATGCATTTTCTACAATTACCCCGAGATCGCTATCTACTGAAAATTTTATTTCTAACAGTATTTCCAGTCCGGTAGGAAATGGTGAAGAACCGATGTTTATTCTCAGCAAAATAATGCCAGAAGAAGCAGTTGTGAATGTCACATTACATCAAGAAGAAAAAATAAGACCTGATATCGACGAAGCATCTGAATCATTGAAGCGATTAAGACATAAGAATAAAATGAAGAATAAGAAGTAAAAACTAGTAAAGTAATGCTGGAGATAATATGTCGAAACAAGAAAAAGATAGAGATCCTGAATTGATAACTGGTGTTGGTCTAGATGTTGGAACGATGAATTTCGTTTCTGCTAGGAAGATAGGTAAATCTGTTACAACTAGCCGAGTGAGAAATGCGTTTCTTGATTTGCCTCTTGAACATAAAAGAATGCTCAAGATATCGAATACATCCTTCGTAGAATTGAGTGGTAAACTATTAGTCATTGGGGATGAAGCCCTGGAGACTGCAAATTTATTTAATAAAGAAGCACGTCGCCCCATGGCAGGCGGAATTGTGGCTAGTGGTGAAATTGATGCTCAGCAAGTCATAGGGTTAATAATAAAGAGCGTTTTGGGTGACCCGCGAAAGCTGGGAGAACGGTGTTGCTATTCAGTTCCTGCTTCCGCTGTTGACGTAAGCGGTTCGGATATCACTTATCACAGCAGGGTATTAGGAAAAATACTTACTGAAATAGGCTATTCTCCTGAGCCTATAAATGAAGCTCTGGCAGTCATTTTTTCCGAGTGTGCAAATTCGAATTTTTCAGGGTTAGGTATTTCATATGGTTCTGGTATGACTAACGTCTGTCTGAGTTATAACGCCATGAGTGCGTTGGAATTCAGTTTGGGACGCGGTGGGGACTGGGTAGATAATGGCGCGGCTAGAGCTATCGGAACTACTTCTGCAAAGATATGTGCTGTCAAAGAATCTGGTATCAGCATATTATCACCAGAAGGCCGGGAAGCTGAAGCTTTAGCTGTATATCTTGAGAACTTAATAGATTATACGATAAATAATATAATGGCTCATTTTAATAAAGTTAAAAGTAATGTAATGGTGCCAAAGCCTATACCGATTTTGGTGTCTGGTGGTACTTCATTGGCAAATGGGTTCGTGGAAAAATTTAAGGAGCGGTTCGAATCTCTTAAGGGTAGATTTCCTATACCTATCTCTGAAATCCGCGCTGCTCATGATCCTTTGACATCTGTAGCTACTGGTCTATTAGTCTTGGGTCAGATGGAAGATTGAATCTCTAATAAGGAGTAATGAAGTATGAGTATTAAATATTTTATGGGGGTAAAAATACCTGATAATAAAATATCAGACTCTCTTATAAAGGCTGATAATTCGCAGGAGGAAACCTTCCTTATTTCGGTTCCTGAGCTTGAGGTAGTAAAAGAATCTGAGACTGTAGAAGAATCTGAGACTGTAGAAGAATCTGAGACTGTAGAAGAATCTGAGATTGTAGAAAAATCTGAGACTGTAGAAAAATCTGAGACTGTAGAAGAATCTGAGACTGTAGAAGAATCTGAGACTACGGAGGACCTGGTTGGCTCAACCGATTATATACAAGAATCATCGAAACCAGATAACCAATCCGAAGTTAATTCTGAAAAGCCAAAGAAGAAAGCCAAGCCTAAAAAGGCTAAGCCAAAGAAGTCTTCTGAAGTTCCGTCTTAATGAATGACTTGGTGGCTTTATGATATCTTGGTTAACGAACGCCACCAAGAGGAGGATCATAGAGGAACTAAAGAAGATTCTCTATGATCATCCACGATACCGTGATGATTCTAAGAATGTACAGAATAAATTCGCTTTCGATGAGCGGCCTCAGAGAGGCATTATTGTAAATGGGGTTTCAGGAGATAGGGTTAGGTTATCAGCCGATAACTATATGGGAAGACTATCATCCTTTTGCATGTTATCTTATGAAAAAGGGTATCCGGGTACTACTGTTGAATGGATAAGAGAAAATTTTACTGAATTAGAGAAGATTTCTCCTTATAGAGACAAATTTCCCAGCGCTCCTGGAGTTTACAGGTTTCAAGTCAGTCGTTTGCCCGATCAAGCTCGCAATATACCTGGACTGGTCGAAATGGATCCTATTTTGACTGTCCTAGGTGAATACATCATAGTATTTAATCATTCAGGGGATCAGAAGGGTCAGATTAGTAACCCTAACATATATCCTAATTCTGTAAGATTATGGTTAGATAATAGGGTTTATCTGATTAGGGGAGAGGATTATGCAATTGACTATGAGACTGGAGAAATAACGTTTCTTACCTATATATCATCTTCTCAGAATGTTTATGCGGATTATCGATACGTCACCCCTAAGCAAGGACCCTTTGAGTTTAAAAAAGAGGAGTTCAATGTTAGTATCATTCCAGGAGTCGTGATTGCTTTTGGGGATCGAACTCAAGACTGCGATAAATTTAATATAGTGGTTACGGAAGATCGAACCGATGTAGCTATGGTTTATGGTGGAAAATTCGAAATGAATTTTGATCTAATCGCCTTTTCCAAAGATTCAGAAGATAGAGAGAAACTTTCTGATTATATCATAATGAAGATCTTAGAAAGGCAAAACGCCTTGGGTTTTGAGGGCATAGAACTTTTGGATATTTCTCCAGGAGGAGAAAATGAAGACATTTTTAATCCTGAGACAGATGAATACTTCTACGAAAGTAACATCTCCTGCACATTTCGAGTAGATTGGGCGATATATAATCCCTTACCTGCTGTCTTGTTAGATTTACAAATGAGCACTAGAATAAGTGATCCTTCAATAGAAGAAGAGACTAGCATATTGGAAATTGGCCGTGGACTCACATATGAAAGAATGATTTAGTATCCTGTATAGTAAATCATGCCGCAATATGAGTATGCATGTGAAGAATGTGAAGTCGAATTTTCAGAGTTATTGCTAAATAAAGCCGATTCAGAAAAGTACTTGAGTTCACACCCTTGTCCGGTGTGTAGTAATCCTGCTGCTAGGAAGATGTCTTCTTTCTCTTTTGGATTTAAAGGCAGTGTAAGAGGGCTAAGTGGTGTCCATGGTAATTCTGGCGTTCACGACTTAGATTACCCCAGTTTAGATAAAGCTGTAGCTAGGTCTTCTGAAGCAAAATGGGGTAATTTTAGGAAACAACAATTAAAAACTGATAAGGTAAGACAAGAGACGGGTTCCCATGCTTTGACAGAGGATTCCTCTGGAAATTTGAAACCGACTGATTCGAGAATTCTAGATCTCCGGGCTAAAGCAATAAATTCTATATCAAAAGCAAGTCCTATATCTAAAAATAAATAGACTCTCTATGTTTTCCTTAAATTGGACCTTAGATGAGACGTACACTAAACCTAAATCGTCTGGCTAACGTTTAGACTTATACTTAAACATTTCGTCGGGAGAACATTAAAACATGGGAATCGGTCCATTTACCACCTACGCTCCTCCGGGAGTCTACACTCAGACAATTGTTGAGCCAACAGCTGGCCCTCTCCTTACTGGACTTCGAGTCCCAGTAATAATTGGTCCCGGAAGAGAAACCCTATCTCAAACGGACTTTGAGATGGTGCGTGGCTCTTCGAGCCAGGCTGACACTCCTATATTTTCAGAAGACGTTTCAAACCGTTGGATAATAAGCGGTACTAACGCAAATCCCGTCTTAGACGATACGGACGGAAATAAATTCAAGTTTAAGGTACGCAATTACCCTATAGTAGATGGTACGGGAGCTGGTCGACCCACCTTCGACTCTTCTAGAGTGTCTGTCTCAGTAAATGGTGCTCCAGCAGCTGTTTCAGCGGTTGATGGTCCTAATGGTGTAATCACTTTGCTGATTCCACCAGCAGCAGACGATTTCGTCACTGTCAACTATTATTTCCACCGAAAGGATACTAGAGTCACTGATGATGTCAGTGACCAAGTTTCGGCTGGTCCTGCCGTTTTGATAATGCCTAAGGCTGAACCCTATACGTTTAGCTCTTCGTCAAAGCGTCTTTTGGTTTATGTGAATGATTTAGTCGGTGTTTCCATCATCGATTTCACTGAGGGAACTGATAGAGCAGCCGTAGATGTCGCAAATGATATCAATGCTGCTGGTATTTCAGGTCTAACGGCTGGTGTTGTGGAAGATAACCAGGGATTGTCCCATGTGTTCCTCACCGCCGCAAATAACGTCTTGATCGGATCAGGTGCTGCGAATGGACCTACAGGGTTCACTACTGGCAATTACTCGGGACGTAACAAGGCTTTCATCGTATTTAACGGTCCAATCGTCGATGGTTCTGATGGCGGCATAACCGCTACGGATCCGTCGAAGGTAGTCATTAAAATAAACGGTTCACAGGTTCTTGCTAAGTCTGTCGATGGAGCAAGAAGAGCTGTTATACTTAATCAAGCCCCCGAGGCTGGCTCTACTCTTACCGTAGAGTATTGGTTTAACTCTTGGCAAGATACTTTCGATTACCTTCCGAATAGCAATATTGCGGAAGTCAATAACGTCGGTATTGCCCCTGGCAGAAGAGACTACGTAAATGGTTTGGACTACATCGTAGTAAATGATAGAGACCAATCCAAGATCCAATGGGGAACCAGTTTTACCGTGACAAGCGGTTCTGTAACTGGTTCAGCTGTTTGGGATTCTACCCAGATTACTGGATTGTTGATCGATGATAAACTGTTTGGTGCTGAGTGCGATCGTTTTAGTGATCCCAACACTAACAGCTTATCAACCAATAAGTTTACTCTGCCTCTTACTCCTACGTCTGGAAATGGAAGAGACACGCCTCTGTCCGTCAGTCTGTTTAATTCCGTGACAAATGGCAGGATCGATTTACCGACTGACAATCCTAACTTGGTTACAGTTTATGTGGGTAAATCGTGGCGGGATGCTTACGCAAGGGGACCTGTCGCGGTTCTTGGAGTGGACGGTGCGTCTAATCTTGTCACCCTTCGTGATTTAGTGCCAGCTGATTATAAAGTATATGCCACTTTCTGGTACAACAGAATAGCGGATGATACCTATACATTAAATGTCGTGACTCCTGGACCTACAGGGGTCGGTCAGTATACGATCAACTCCGCTCTTACAGCTTCTCAGCTGTTTGGAGTGAAATTCGGTTCAAAGTCAGGTTTACCTGAGACCATTCAGTGGCCTAGTGGTTCAGAGACTCAGCCAGATTCATTCTTGATAGGAGGTATCCCAGTAGCGGAAACCGTTACTATCACTTTCGATGACAGTTTGTCGCCGGAAAAGAATGCTTCCATTACAAACGACTTCGCCAGTCCTTATGACTTATACCAGGCTACCAGTGTTTTCGGTAACATGTTGGTAGATGGCGGAGCAGCCTTCGGCGTCAATTTAGCAACATCATTTCCTGCCACCCTTCTCGGCCAGCCCGTCACAAATCCGTTAAGTTTTGAGACTTCTGACCGTTTACAACTTTCCATTGATGGAACCGTTACTGTTGTTGATATATCAGCCACGACAACTGTCGCTCAAGTAGTAGCTGCTGTTAACCTGGCTACAGGTAACACAAATGCTTTTGAGCTTTCCTACGGATCTCAATCAGTACTCGGTTTAGTTGGTGATAATGCCAACGCTTCCGAGACTGAATACAAGGTCTGCAGTGTCATTGTCCAGATTCCTACTGTAAGCGGGACCACGGATGGTAGCAGCAAGCTGGGGTTCTCTCCTAACGATTCAGCTACTGGTAGATATAATGCCTTAAATCAGCCTGCCATAATGGCTGCTATCAAGGACGCTCCGTTTAGTATCACTTCAGGCATCAACAGCCGTTTGATACTAAGCGTGGACGGCGTAGACTTCCAGACTGAATTACCAAGTGGAAGTTCGGTCTCTCTTGATTCAGTAGTAACGGCCATCAATAATGCATACTTGCCATATGCTGATTCCAATGCCCAAAGCTTGGTTCTGCCAAGCCTTTTTTCATTGGCTAATCAGCTGAAGTTGGAGTACAATCTGCACATTGCAGACACTGACTTCCATATATCGGCAGACGGAACTAACGTAGTAACGGCTGCAGGCGCTACTTCTTTTTCCACTTTATGTGCGTTGTTAAATGACATAAAGACGAATTATAACCTGCACATTCCTGACTTGACCTTCCACCAGTTGGGTGATGCTGATAACTCGGTGTCTGTGGCTGATGCAACGACGCTTCAGACTGCTTCCGTATTAGCGAGAGACTTGAAGGACAAGTTTAATCTTCACCTTCAGCAGTTAGGCGTTCACGGTTACGATGATACCGCGAATGATGTTGTCCAGTCTGCCTACAACGCGGAACCCGTAGATAATACGGCAGACGATGGAGGATTAGTCCAAATTCTCACCATGAATGCCCATGGCTTGGTGGATGGTGACTACGTTTACATTCAGGGCGTTGTAGGAACCACTGAAGCGAACGGAGCTTGGATTGTCACCAATTCGATGGCGACTTCTTTCTCCCTTGGTGGCTCAACATACAGCAATGCTTATGTAAGCGGCGGAACAATACGAGATATTAACGCTACCGTATTGTTGCTGAACAATACTAAGTCCAAGTTCAACTCGCACTTTGTGGAGACTGGTGCTCACGTTAATGATGATACCGTGAACACGGTATCGACTGCGAATGCCACTAACCTTGCTACGGCTATCACATTAGTGAACGCGCTTAAGGCGAAGTACAACAGCCATCGTACGCAGTCTGATGTCCATGGTGTAAACGATACGACAAACGTCGTTACGGTTGCAAATGCCTCGGGAGTTACCCCAGCTGGATTCATCACTGTAGTGACTCTCGCCGAAGCGATAGCTGCCGATTCTGCCGGAGCATTTAACGACCACAGAGTGCAACTTGAGGGCGGATTCCACGTTCACAGCACTAATGATACGGCTCATGTAGTCACTGCTGTCGTTACTGAGCTAGTGGCTCGCACAGGAGCAGATCAGTACGCGAACAAACTGGTAGTGTCGAGCTTAGTGAACACTCCAAATTCGAACATAACAGTTAGAACTGGAAGCAACGCTGCTGCGACTCTTGGTTTGGTGATTGGCGCTACAGCTTCAAGAACACAACCTACCGCTGCTCTTTTAGCTTCTGCTCTAAATTACGACGGAACATTCAGCGGTGTCGCAGCAGCTTGGCCGTTAACGGTTCAGGGTTTAGGGTCTTATCTTCGCATAGATTCCTTGACTTCAGGATCGGCTTCGACCCTGTCATTCCAATCCACCGTAAGCACTGCATTCATCACCTCCACAAACATCGGGATAACTCCCGGTGTGACCGGTGATACGGGCGAAGATGCCGTTGCAGGATTCACGGTTTCAAGTTCCTCGCCTGGGGGGTCTTCAGGCACTGGGACGGTTGGTCAGACATACACTGATGCGCAGACTGGTTTAAGATTCACTATCTTGAATCCTTCAGCGGCTGATTACTCTAATGGTGGTTTCTTCACCCTTACTGTCGGTCAGACATTCACCTGCGATAGTGCTATACCGATCAATGCTGTCGGTGGCGTTGAGATTACCGTCTCTAACGCAGTAAACACGAATGTAGACACGACTGCTTTCCTGCGTACGTACAAGCGGACGGGTAACGAACCACGTACCGGTGATGTTTACTACGTTTCTTATCTTTATGGTAAGACTACGTACGAGACTGGCCTTTACCAGGATCTTAAGAAGATCCAGACAAACTTCGGACCCCCGAATCCAGATAACCCGATCTCATTGGCGGCTCGTTTAGCCATTCTGAACGGTGCTGTAATCGTAGGTCTTAAGCAAGTACTGAGAGACCAATCTGGTCAGGTTACGTCAGGAGCATACATACAGGCAATTGACGACTTGCGAAAGCCCATCACGGGCAACATAAAGCCTGATATCATTGCGCCTCTCAGTACAGATGCTAACGTATTTGCATACTTGAATCAACACTGCATCTTCATGAGCAGCCCTCGTCAAGAGGGGGAGCGAATGGGTGTTGTTGGAACAGCTATCGGCACTACCCCAACTGGAGTACAGGCTATAGCTCGTGGTCTTCAATCCGAACTCATGGTAGTCACCTATCCTGATTCATTCGTCATTACGATTCAGGACGATGTTGGTAATTTAACTGACCGACTGGTGGACGGAACTTATGTGGCTGCAGCTATAGCTGGCTCCACTTGCAGTCCGGCGGTTGACGTTGCCACCCCATGGACTCGTCGTCAGATACTTGGGTTCAAGAGTATAGGTCGTCGTCTAGATCCGACTGAATCTAACCAAGTGGCGGTAAATGGTGTTACGATAATGGAACAGCTCGACACGGGTCTGAGAATCCGTCACGGGCTCACCACTCGTACAGAAACTGTCGTAACTCGTACTCCTTCCGTTCAAATGACGATTCAGTACGTCCAGCAGGTAATGCGGGCTGTACTCGATCCGTACATCGGACAGAAGTTTACGACCAGCATTCCTAAGCAGGTCGAACAGTCCATGAGTGCGGGATTCCAAAATCTCATCAATGGTCAGATCGTGACGAAGGTAGCAGGCATCACAGCATCTGTTGATCCTAATGATCCTACAGTTCTGCGTACCGAAGCTATTTACGTTCCTGTCTTCCCACTTGAATATATTGTGGCGACGATGAGTATTCGGATAAGGGCTTGACGAGTTAGCAACATTTGTGGTAAAATCCCTACATGGGATCTAATCACAACAGCTCAAGTGAGGCCCCCGATAACTCGGGGGCCTCACTTGTATTCACTATTTATTGTCACTTCCACATGAAATCAGGTCGCCGCTATATAGGGCTTACAAGCAAAAAATGGCAGAGACGCTGGTCGGAGCATCTAAGTAAGGCGAGAAATTGGTTATTAGAGAAAAATCACGAAAATCATTGGTATAATGCTTTGATTAAATACGGTCCGGATTCCTTCGACCATGAAGTCTTGCAAGTCTGCTCATCTCTCGAAGAAGCAAATGCTGCCGAGAAATACTGGATTGAACTCTATGATACGACGCACCAACTAAGAGGATTCAATACTTCTCGCGGTGGTGAACATGTTCCGCATCCCGTGAAGAATCCTTGGGAACGCCCCGAGTATATTGAGAAGGCTAAGCAGAATAACAACATCCGCCATTGCCTCACTCCTGAAGCTCGTGCGAAGCAAATCGCTTCCCTTAACACTCCGGAGTCCCGCGCTAAACGCTCTCAGAAGACTCGCGAATCTATGGCTTCTCCCGAGACTCAATTGAAACGTGCCGTGATGCGAGCCAATCCAGAATATGGTAAGAAAATTTCGGACTCTTTAAAGTCTTCTTTAGCTTCCGTAGAGGCGCGTGAAAATATGAGTCGTGCGGCCATCGAATCCTGCACAGAGGAAGTTCGCGCTCGTCTTTCTGAAGGCACGCGGAGGGCCTTCGAAGACCCTGCAGTAAAAGAGCGTCATCGAATAGCCACTACTGCCGCTCAAAACCGTCCTGAAGTCAAGGAAAAGCAGCGGAATCGCACTACCAGCCCGGAGACTCGCGCCAAGATATCAGCCGCTTCCACCGGCTTTCGCCATACTGATGAATCTAAAGAGGCAATGCGCCGTTCGTTTCTTGAACGCCGTGCAAATATACTTTCGGAATCTGGCTGTACCACTTGGTCCGAATATATAAAATTAAGTATTGCGAATAATAAGAAGATATGATTTATGAAGTCCGCATTTTATACTGAGAGCGAATTTCAAACGCCTGAATCATATCAGTAAGTCGTGTAGTGCCTCTGAAGACCTCTATCTCCTAGTCTGAATGTATAATTTTAGATGGTTGGAAAAGTACTAGACCCTTTTGACTTCGTTATTACTTATGTTCCTGAAGATGGATGTCATATTATAGGTCTTAAGAAGATAGATAAACAAGTTATTTTCGTTAATGTGGCAAATGTAGATAAATCAGCAATCGGTAAAAATGTCAGAATAATAAGTGCGAAGTCCTTGTCTGAAAGTGAGTGTCCCCCCAGGTTTTATAAACCTTACGGAATATTCGACCCTCACACACATGGGTGGAAATTTCTTAAGCTAATATCTGGCACAGTCGTATTTGGTGGTGACTTACCGTTTAGGCCGATTCCTCTTGCCAAATTTGAAGAAAAGCAATCATTACTGGACAGTATGTCGGTCGGTTCTCTTTGGTCTAGTGGGAAGACTACTTGGGTAATTAAGGATACTCACTTAGAAAGACTCGCGGGTAATGAAAGACTGCGAGTATGGGTCACTGACTTAAATGGTAAACGTGGGCAAGCAATATATGCTGATTCCATTATCTCTTCATATAAAAGAGTAAGTCGGGATGATATTGCTTGAATCGCTCCTTATGACTTGAAGTACTGATTCAACATTGATTTATGAACCTGTCGCGGTCTATACAATTTCTCTAGCGAGATTCCGCTTCCGATTCCATCGCCGCTTTGTTGCTCACATATTTTCACGGAAGAGTACTAGATAATACCCATACATCCACAGAACCTGCTGTTGCAGCGTTCAAGTTCGCTCCTACAGAAGCTGCAGATATTTGAATGGTGGTTGAAGCCCCAAAATTTTCGATGGCTGCTCCGTTGTTAGTAGACTGTCCCACTTGATTTCCAGTAGCTTGATAAACGTTGAAATAACTTGCATACTTTGTCACATCACCGGATATTCCGACTGCGACAGTATACGCCGATAATGCACCTCCAGTGAATGAAGTGGAGTGTTTTATCACGACATCATGGATGATGCCACCAGCCGACAAGGAGAATAGAGTTATAGAGTTAGTTGTCGCTGCCGTAGAAAAATCTGTATAAGATTTTGTATATTTAGTCCAAGAGAATCCACTAGCTGAACCCGTCGCACCCGTCGCACCCGTCGCACCCGTCGTGCCTTGTGTTCCAGTTGGACCGCTATTACCAGTAGACCCCGTGATGCTTACTCCGGAAGTACCAGTGGGTCCTGTTAAACCCACAGGACCCGTGGGTCCTGTAATGCTTAATCCCTGAGAACCAGTGGCTCCTGTGCTGCCTACTAATCCTGTTGGTCCTGTAACGCTTACTCCGGAAGTACCAGTGGGTCCTGTTAAACCCACAGGACCCGTGGGACCGGTATCGCCATTACCTGATTCACCAGTGGGTCCTGTGCTGCCTACTAATCCTGTTGGTCCTGTAACGCTTAGTCCGTCAGGTCCCGTAGCTCCTGTAATGCTTGCGCCTTGAACTCCGGTAGGTCCTGAAGGCCCAGTTGACCCAGTTGGTCCGGTAACGCTACTACCTGATGCTCCTGTAGGACCAGTGGCACCTGATGAACCATCTGTTCCAGTCGGACCAGTTACGCCTGTAGGTCCTGTAGATCCAGTTACGCCTGTAGATCCAGTTACGCCCTGTGCGCCTGTAGGTCCCGTGTCGCCCTGTGCGCCTGTAGATCCTGTTTCTCCAGTAGATCCTGTGTCGCCCTGTGCGCCTGTAGGTCCCGTGTCGCCCTGTGCGCCTGTAGATCCTGTTTCTCCAGTGGATCCGGTTATGCCTTGTGCGCCTGTAGGTCCTATGTCGCCCTGTGCGCCTGTAGGTCCTGTTTCTCCAGTAGATCCATTTACGCCCTGTGCGCCTGTAGATCCTGTGTCACCCTGTGCGCCTGTAGGTCCAGTTACGCCCTGTGCGCCTGTAGGTCCTATGTCACCCTGTGCGCCTGTAGGTCCTGTTACGCCTTGTGCGCCTGTAGATCCAGTTACGCCATGTGCGCCTGTAGATCCTGTTTCTCCAGTAGATCCAGTTACGCCATGTGCGCCTGTAGATCCTGTTTCTCCAGTAGGTCCAGTTTCGCCTGTAGTTCCTGTAGGTCCTATTACGCCCTGTGCGCCTGTAGGTCCTGTGTCACCCTGTGCGCCTGTAGGTCCTGTTACGCCTTGTGCGCCTGTAGATCCAGTGTCGCCCACTGATCCCGTAGATCCTGTGTCACCCTGTGCGCCTGTAGGTCCCGTGTCGCCCTGTGCGCCTGTAGGTCCGGTTACGCCCTGTGCGCCTGTAGATCCTGTTTCTCCAGTAGATCCAGTTACGCCCTGTGCGCCTGTAGATCCAATGTCGCCTTGTGCGCCTGTAGGTCCTGTTTCTCCAGTAGATCCAGTGTCGCCTTGTGCGCCTGTAGGTCCTGTTTCTCCAGTAGATCCATTTACGCCCTGTGCGCCAGTGGGCCCTGTTTCTCCAGTAGGTCCTGTGTCGCCTTGTGCGCCTGTAGATCCTGTTTCTCCAGTGGATCCTGTGTCGCCTTGTGCGCCTGTAGATCCTGTTTCTCCAGTAGGTCCAGTTACGCCCTGTGCGCCTGTAGATCCTGTTTCTCCAGTAGGTCCAGTTACGCCCTGTGCGCCAGTAGGTCCAGTTACGCCCTGTGCGCCAGTAGATCCTGTGTCACCCTGTGCGCCAGTAGATCCAGTTACGCCCTGTGCGCCTGTAGGTCCTGTGTCACCCT
>Ga0209596_1000847_pt1 | contig 27426 bp, 28 predicted proteins | sample M_130807_MF_Meta_FD_187314 | JGI IMG/M metagenome (GOLD analysis project Ga0209596, IMG submission 187314) | Freshwater microbial communities from Lake Montjoie, Canada to study carbon cycling - M_130807_MF_MetaG (SPAdes) (version 2) | ecosystem: Environmental > Aquatic > Freshwater > Lake... | reverse complement strand
CAAGCATGAACAAGATACTTATCTTCGTGATTTGGATGTTGTATTACGAAAGTCTTACCTGTACTGTATAATATTTCTTTTGTAGCTGTATTGTATATGAGTGGACTTGCTGTTCCAGAGGTTGAACCTATTGGATCAACAAAAAATCCCGAGTTAGCTGGACTTAATGCATTTCCTGAAGCCGCTATAGCAATGGAATTAGGTGCCTGATTTGTTTGACCAGCTAGATACCCTAATGCTACAGAAACTCTTCCTTGATTTGTATAACCAGCTCCATATCCCATAGCTATACTACCTGATCCTTGTCCTGTATTTCCAGCTTGATAACCCATAGCTATACTATAAGTTCCTTGACTATATTGTCCAGCCTGATAACCCATAGCAATGCTACCAAACCCTTGGGTGCCTTGACCTGCTTGATATCCTAAAGCTACAGAGTATTGACCTTGATTTGTTTGACCCGCTCCATAACCCATTGCAATACTGTATTGACCTTGGGTATAATTTCCTGAATCTCTTCCAATTGCAATGCCATATTGACCTTGATTATTTTGTCCTGCCGAATAACCTAATGCTACACTAAAATCACCCTGGTTAAATTGACCTGCATTAGCACCTATCGATGTACATACTTGTCCTTGTTTAACCCATCCGCATCCAGATCCAATAGCAATGCTAAAATTTCCTTGAGAATCATTACCAGCTAAATAACCTAATGCAATGCCGTCAATTCCTTGTGTAGTTTCACCTGCCTGAAGTCCAATAGCTATACATCTTTGATTCTGAAAATTTCTACCAGCCTGATATCCCATAGCTACAGAATAAGTACCCTGATTATTTCTACCCGCTCCTCCGCCCATAGAAACGGTAAAAGGTTGCTGATTACTATACCCAGCTTCAAATCCAAATCCAAATGCATTACTACTTTGATTACTCCATCCAGCAAAACTTCCAATTGCAAAGCTATTACTACCTTGATTACTATTTCCAGCCAGATAACCAATAGCTATAGAATTTACACCTTGATTTGTATTTCCAGCTTGATAACCTATAGCTACAGAATAAGTTCCTTGTGATATTTGCCCAGCCTGATATCCCATAGCTATACTATATTGTCCTTGATTATTCTGACCTGAATTAGTTCCCAACGTTATATTATCCGAACCTACAGTCCAAGTTGCAGGTGAAACTCCATTGTTCCAATATATATAATTTCCCCAAGAAGTTCCAGATATACTTATTGATCCAGAAGGACCTATATCTCCGGTAGGACCAGTAGCACCTGTATTTGTAGCACTTCCAGCTGGACCAGTAGATCCAGTGGGACCGGTGGGACCGGTCATATTTTTCAGACCAATTGTTCCGTTTTCAAGAACTATTACTGGGCTGATGGGAAGTGGATTATCAACTTCTAGTATAAGGGTGTTTATGATTGTAGTAGGTTTTACAAAAACAACAGATGAATGGTCAGAAATAAGAGTTAGGGTATTTAGAGCACCCATATTAATATCCCAAGAAAGAGTAGAACTTTTTTGTGGGAAAACGAAAAGATTAAGTAAGAGAGAATCAGAAGGGAGATAAAATGTTTCGCTACCACCAGATGGCATATTATCAAAGTATAATAATTGACTACCAAAAAGGTCTGAAAAGTATAGTTTATTTCCAGGATTTCTTTGGCTATAATCAATAACACTAACATTTGTGTATTGTTGAGAGGGTGCGACAAGACTTTGAACTTGGTTATAATTTGATATTGTAGTAGATGATACGGAAAAACTCATTTATTTAGTTAGTTTTAAAGATTTCTATAAAATTGAAAAAAAACATAAAAAAGATATAGAAAACAAATGACTATCGATACTAAGCCTAGAGAAAGTGCAGTTCAGTTTTGGGCTAAACATGGTAACGAATGTTTAGGCGTTAAGAGTATCAAGGAAGTTTTTGGGCGCTACAAAGGCTATTGTGAAGAAAAAGGTCTTCCTGTCTTGAATGAGTATATTTTTCGAACCTTTATCCGGAAGCCAGAAAGAGGAAAATTAAGGTATAACAATTCTAAGAAAAATTGAAATTATAATATTATATTATAATATTCTAAAAAATGCAGAAGTCACATTTAAATATAGATTGCCTTTCTGTGATTTGCAGTTACTTAGACATTAACACTGATACTTATGTTTTAGACGCTTTTTCTTTACATGAAAAGGAAAAGGATACTGTGTTAAATTACTGGAAATGCAACTCCCACTATAAAGTATTTGAAGATAGAGAGAAGAAACTTTGGCATAGAAATGGTAAAAATCATAGAGACTGTGATTTACCAGCAGTAGAATGGAAGAATGGCGATAAAGAATGGTGGAAAAATGGAAAGCTACATCGGGATGGAGATTTACCAGCAGTAGAATGGTCAAACGGAGCTAAAGAATGGTGGAAAAATGGAAAACTACATCGGGATGGTGATTTACCAGCAGTAGAATGGTCAAATGGAGCTAAAGAATGGTGGAAAAATGGCCACCTGCATCGGGAAGGTGATTTACATTCTATAGAATATGATGGTAGTAAACAATGGTATTTTCTCGGAAAACTACATCGTGATGGAGACTTACCGGCAATAGAGTATTCTGATGGTGGTAAAAAATGGTATAAGAATGGAAAACTACATCGTGACGGAGACTTACCTGCAATAGAATACAATGGTGGTAGTAAAAATTGGTTTAAAAATGGGGAATTGCACAGGGAAGGTGATTTACCTACAGTAGAATGGTCAAATGGAACTAAAGAATGGCATAAAGCCGGAAAACTACATAGAGAAGGGGATTTACCAGCCGTTATGTTTTCTAATGGAGATAAACAATGGTATAGGAATGGAATACTATATGCACAGGAAATCGCACCCTCATGGGTTTGAATTCTGTTTACATAGACATGCATCTATATCTTGGCAACTGGTGATTTATTAGCCGTTGTATATTATGGAATACGTATATATAGTAAATTATACAAATGATTTTTTTCTTAAGATATGTAAAGTTATAAATGTCTATCATATGGAAAGTCTTAGATGGATATTCGCGCTATGAAATATCTAACTCTGGACTAGTTAAAAATATTAAAACAGGCAAGTTAATTTCTGGAAGTATATCACAAGGATATGTATGTGTTACGTTATATCCAGATACAGGTAAACAAAAAGGTATTAGATTGCATAGGATAGTTGCAAGATTATTCTGTGTACAAAAAGAAGGTGATACAGTTGTTAATCATAAAGATGGAAATAAAACTAATAATTTAGCATCTAATCTAGAATGGACAACTCCTAGAGAAAATACAAGACATGCATCATCAATCGGAAAAATTATAGGAAATAATTATAAAGTTGTAAAAAGAATATGTCCAGAAACTAACCAAATAAAAGTTTATTCATCTATAAAAGAAGCTTTTGAAGATAATAAAGATAAAATAAAATACAGTTCTTATATTGTTAATACTTGTTCTGGAAAACAAGCAACATCTGGAGGATATAGATGGGCGTATGAACAAGATTTACAAACAGACATTTGTAATGATGGAAAAGAAATTGTAAATTATACTAATTATCTAATTACAAAAGATGGGAAAATCTATAATAAAAAAAGTAAAAAATATCTTAAACCAGTAATTAATAACGCAGGCTATTTAATTATAGATTTGCAAGGTGATTCATATGACAATAATAAAGACTATAGTTTATATAGTAGAAAAAGACTTTCTAAAAGAAAGAAATTTAGAATTCACAGACTTGTAGCTGAGTATTTTATTTCTAAACCAGATAGTAGTAAATATTACGAAGTTAATCATAAAAATAAAATTAAAACTGATAATCGAGTTGATAATTTAGAATGGGTATCTTCTTTGGAAAATTTAAGACATGCTCATAATAAAACAGTATATCAATACACACTCGATTGTAAATTAGTTTCTCAATATCAAAGTCTTAGAGAAGCGAGTCAAAAGACTGGAATAAATTATAAAAATATTTCCTCAGCAGTTAGAAAAGGTTATCCTCATACGGCAGGTAAATTTTATTGGTTATTTAGTAATTTTATTTAATTATTATACTACTTTGGTATAATAATGTTTGTTTTTTGCTTACAAGACCGGGAATCCGAGGGCCGTGTTATAAGCACCTCTATTTTCATAGAGGATTAGACTTTATCTTAAGGGTTTTTACACCCCAACCGACATCAAGTCGTTGAACTGCATTCCTGTTAAGGAACTTGGATGCTGATCACCCAATTTTTTAGAATTATTACTTTGCCTACGCCATTACGCGCAGTTCCATGTACTAGTTTCCCAATACAGGTAGTATCTAAAAACTTTAGGGCTTTCCAGCATTTTGACGGTTTTGCCAACTTAGTTGACTAGCAGGTTATATACATTTCTTTTTGGAAATGGTGATATTTACAATGTTTTCCAACCCAAGTTATATCACAACTTAGATTGCATCCTACTGTGTGAAGGCACCCTCGAAGTTTACCTCCAGAAATTCTTATAATGTTGTTGTTTACAACAGTGGTGATAAAGCGGTAGAGCTGTCTGAAGTCAGCGCCCGAATCGACGGCACCAGTACCAGCCGAACCGTCAACAGCACCAGGCGAAGCAACAGGAGCAATGCTGACATTCGTAAGCTTGCCAAAGTTAGTCGAACCCTTAGGATCGAGGCAAATAAAGTCAAGCGAATACGAGTACATGTGGTAGCCGGTTTCGAGAGGGATGACAGGAGCGTGATACCAAGGCTGGACAAGCGAGAAGTAGTCCGAACCCATGGCAGCTAGACGAGCCGTGTTTTCATACGTTAGCGAGGTAGTTAGGATAGGATCAACAGCGCCCGAGGGGTTGAAGTTGACAGCCGTAGCACCGGGAAGAGGAGTTGCGGCGGTGTAGTTCGACCACTCAGAAGCGACAGTATAGTTACGTACAGCGAAGAAAAGAACCTTGATAGCGTGCGAGAAACGAAGATCGTACGAAGGAGTAGAGTTCTGCGAAGGATTGAAGGTTTGGGGAGGGGCAGTCTGAACCTGTTCCATAAGAATGTTACGAGGAGCGCAGGCCATGCGCTTACGTTCGTCGTTCGATACGATAGCGTAGTTAGCCCAAGTCTGGACATTCTGGAGCTGAGGAGCAGTGCCACCAAGCTGAGCCTGAGTTACAGGGCCCGAGGGGTTGGTTCCAGCGGGGGCAGCAATGTCGTCAAGAACGAGGAGATCGTTCCAGTTGCGGAAGGTATAGGTGATACGCATTTCGTTGTAAGGAAGAGCAGCAGTAGGGAGAGCAACACCGCTGTCACGCGAGTAGAAGAAAGGAAGAGGAAGATTGAGAGTGAACGAAGGAATAGCTTCCTCGGGAGCGTGAGGACGAGTGAGGTCGTCGAAATCACCAATCATATTCTTGTAACCGTTGAGCTTGCCAGCAGGGACGGTGAAGGCAGCCCAGAAGTCAAGGTGGAAGTTGTCGAAGCGAGCAGCCGAAAGATCGTTAAAGCTAATGCAGCACTCAGCAATGAGATTGTGCATGAGGTTGCGAGTCCAACGGAGACGGTTGTTAGCGGTAATACCAGCGCTACCGACAGCAACAAGAGCTACCGAAGGGAGGGTAACACGAAGCCAAGTAGCGAGAAGGTAGTCACCAGCGCGCGAGATGTTAACCGAGTGATCCGAGCCGAAATCAGCGTTACCGTTCGAACGCGAGAGGACGACGGGAACTTGGGTGAACCAAGTAGCCTTGCGGGTTTCGCGGACGAAGTAAGCGGTAGCCGACGAGCCACCATAGAGATACTTCTCTAATTCATCGAAGGTAGCGAGATCGATGAAGCCAGACGTTACGTTTGAAGTGCAGATAGATGCCATTTTTATATGTAGCAAGAAAAAAATTTACAAATATTTTTTCTTGCTTAAAATGTTCTAAAGAAAACTTAAAAGAACTGATCTATTTACATATAGAGAAAATTTTTTATGGCTAATTCTGAGTTAGATATAATAGGGATTGATAATAAAATTCAACTTTTTTTTGAAAATGAACTCAACCGGCTTTCAGAATATAAAGAACGGTTAAGAGAGTTAGAAAAAACATTTACAAGCGGTAATTTATCCGCTCGTGGCAAAACAGAAATCGAGAAAAGTATAACCGAATTACGGGAACTTATTATGCGTATAGAGAGAAGAGAAGATTTTAATTTCTATCTTATAGAATCTGCTGAAATCTTAGAAAAATTTCGCCAAAAATTAAAAACACCTATCAAGCTTTCTTTCACAGGTAAACCTAAAGGTGAAGATAAAGAAAAATTAGAACTTGTTCAAAAGTACTTAGATATCGCCCAAAAATACTATAAAATCGAAACAAAACAAACTGAAAAACGATTCAAATTTTCCTGCGATTCCTGTCCAAATAAAAAAGATTTCGTTACCGAAGAGAATGCTTACATCTGTTTAGAATGTGGTTCTCAACAGGAAATTCTTCATCATACAACATCTTACAAAGATTCTGACCGAGTCAATATATCGGCAAAGTATACGTATGACCGTAAAGTACATTTTAGGGATTGTATTAATCAGTATCAGGGAAAACAGAATTGTTCTATAGAACAGAAAGTGTATGATGGGTTGGAAGATGCGTTTGAAAGGCATCATCTGTTAGTTGGAGATAAGACGGAAAAAAGGGAGGTAAGATTTTCAAAGATAACGAAGGAGCATGTGTTGATGTTTCTTAAGGAACTTGGATTTCCAAAACATTATGAGAATGTTACACTTATTCATTACAATATGACAGGAAAGAAGCCTGATGATATATCTTATTTGGAGGATAAGTTACTTGTAGATTTCGATATACTTGTCGAAACGTATGATAAACATTTTAAGAATAAGGTAGATAGAGTTAATTTTATTTCTACCCAATATGTACTTTTCCAACTTTTACAAAGATATAAACATGCTTGTAAAAAAGAAGATTTTATAATTCTGAAAACAATGGATCGCAAGTCTTTCCACGACACTATCTGCCGTGAGTTATTCGGAGCGCTCGGCTGGAACTTTGTTCCATTATACTAAGGCCGTAGGTTCCCTTCTGTGAACGTATTTTCATTTGAAAAAAAAATGAAAATCTTAAAATGAAATTAGTCTTAAAAATCTAATATTTTTCTGAAAATGCCTAAATATACTATTTCTGACCTTAAACAATTTGCATCTGAAAAAGGTGGTGATTGCTTATCGGAAAAATATGTAGATAATGAAACTTCTTATACTTGGAAATGTGCCAATAATCATATATTCCAAAAAGTATGGGTAGTTGTGAAAACACGAGGTGGTTGGTGTGCAAGTTGTAAAACAGGTAATGGAATAGATTCTTTAAAGAAATATGCAGAAGAAAAAGGAGGAAAATGTTTATCTACCCTGTACAAACGCGGAGATTCTAAATATGAGTTTGAATGTGCAAATGGACATCATTTTTCCTGTACTTGGAATAATCTTAAGTTTAACAGAAAAGACTGGTGTCCTGAATGTAAAAAAATTACGATTGAAAAACTTAAACAACATGCAGAAGAAAAGGGTGGTAAATGTCTTTCGGAAAAATACAATACAGCTGATGATAAATACACATGGCAATGCAAGGAGGGGCATATATGGACTGCAATATGGACTAATGTTGGCTATGGAAATAAAACATGGTGTAATACATGTAATCTATGGTCTTTTGAACAAATATCAGATTTTGTAAAAAAGAAAGGTGGTATAGATATCCAATCTATTTCTGGGACCGGAGTAAATGGAAGGTATAAAATTACATGCGAAGACGGTCATTCATGGAGTACATCGGGTACTAATTTGATTTATTCAAATACATGGTGTAGTCAGTGTTTAAAGTTAAATTTAGAAATAGCTAAACAGGAAGCGAAAAAACACGGGGGAACATGCTTAGACGATGAGTATGTAAATCGAAGAGAAGAGATGACATGGCAGTGTAAAGAAGGGCATATTTTCAAAGCTCCATTAGGGAGAATTAGAAATAACGGTGGATGGTGTAAAAAATGTAGAGATAATGAGTTAAAGCACGATATTTCTCTAGCACATGAAATAGCTAAGAAAAGAGATGGTATTTGTCATTCTAGTGAATATGTGAATTTAGAAACTCCATTATTATGGGAATGCCAAAAAGGTCATAAATGGAAGGCGCAATTAGGTAATGTTATGAATAATACATGGTGTATTAAGTGTGTTATGATTAAAAGACGGGAAAAATGTCTAGATAGAATTTATACTTGGTTAAAATCTATAGAACATACAGTAATTACAAATAAAGAAGAAATAGATTCTGAAAAACGTCCAAAAGATATAAGCATTACAATAAGATGTAATAAATCTCATATATTTACACGAACTTTACAGACATTAATGACAGGTTCTTTATGTCCAAAATGTCGTTATAAATCAGAAGAAGCGTGTAGAGAGATATTTGAAAGTATTTTCAAAATACCTTTTCCAAAAAAGCGACTAAAAATTTTAGAAAATTTAGAACTAGATGGTTATTCTGAAGAATTTTCTATAGCATTTGAATACGATGGAAAACAACATTCAGAATACATACCACACTTTCACAGAAATGGAAAAGAAGATTTAGAGAAACAAAAGAAACGCGACGAGTTAAAAGATAGATTATGCATAAAAAATGCCATAAGTCTTATCCGCATTCCATACACATTTTCTTATACAGAACCAGAGAAACTAAAAGAATATATTTCTACCCAGCTAGAAAGATATGGAATGTAATTAGCCCCCTTTTATCTGGTAGTTATTAGGATTTATATAGGTATGAAAATAATATTCAAATAAAATTTTACATGATATGAAAATAGGTAGATATGTATTATTATTTCCAAAAATATAAAAATAAAGTAGATATTCCTTAACAAAATCGAAAAATACGATTAACCATACACTATTCTTTGTTTTTGTAAATAGTATCACTCCAATTATTCTATATAACACAAAAAATACTAACAGACTATTATCAATCTTGAAAAATAAAAATATTAATAAATAAGAGATACAATCATAAATTTTATCACTAGACTGATAACAATATGATTTTAAATTTTTCTTATTCTTAATAAATACAGAATCTACACCATCTAACAGGGTTAAAATAATTGCTAAAATTAAATAAATATTATGCCCAATTTTACTATATAACTTCAGTATATACAGTGATATTACAGTAACTGTCATTCGGATAAACATAGCCACTTTCACTAAATTAGTCATCGTTTATTCTATGCATTTCCAGAAAAAATTACATTAACGAGAGAATATAAAATATAATTTGAAAATCATCTTGTAAATAAATATGAATATGGATAAGATTTTAGTTGTCTGTGCGAATGGTGATAAAATCCCAAATCTAGAGACGACTAAAAATATTGTAAAAATACTCGTAAAAAATAAACATATACCTGATAAAACATATGAATTAATTTCTATGAATCCCGCTGAAATAACAAAAGAAGTAGTATTTGACAAGCATATAAAAGGTTCTTTTCCAGACGATAGCCTAAAAGATGGAGAGTTTCAAGTTGTTATTTTTGAAGCATGCATGACATGTATGGCATTAGATTGGACAAAGGATATATCAGTCTTTAAAGATATCAGCCAAATTTATAGAATAATTAAAAATGATGGTTTATTTGTATGTTTTACTGAATGTTATTATAATGGAGAAGACAATATACTAGAAAAGGTTAAAGAAAAATTTACTCTACTAAACACCTACTATAGTAAAAAGCGTATAATAGATATGCCCCGTAGCATAGACGTATGGAGAAAAAAATGATTTTTTAACACAACATACTGTTAAAAAACACAATGGACTACTGTAGCAAGTGCGGAAAATTGGGGTTTCTTCCCCACAATGACACTCTCTGTTTCAGGTGCAATGAGGCTTTCTACAATGAGTTTTCCAAAGAATATGCTGTCTTGCAGGAGCCGGTAAAGTGTCGGAAATGTGGAAAGTTTGGGTATGTGTATAACTACGACACCTTTTGCTGGAAATGCACCGACATCTACACCATAAACAACCGGGTGTACATCGGACCCTATCGTTGTGATAAGGAAAAGGAGAAAGAAAAGGTTAAAAATGAGTTTGTTTCCAATATCAAAACATCTAACAGATACAGTTTTTTAGATGAAAATTAATTATTATTTTTATTTTTCCATATGTGTCTAAACCATACTATAAACAATATACCTACTATAGTCTTTAAGAGTATAGGTATATCAACCCCATACACAGCCATGAATAAGTACAACGGAAAAAGTATGGAGAAAAAGATTACTTGAGTAGAACGTATATTATAGTATAATAGTAGTCCTATAAGAAAGCCAATATCTAACATAACTACTATTATTCTAGTGACACCTATAGCGAGAGAATCATTAGACCTCTTAAAACTATCGTAAGTTATGAGAGATAGGATAAGAAATAAAACAAAGATTATAAGCATGTTTATTAGAAAAATTGTATATTCTTTTTTATAATAAAAAATTATTATGAAAACTAAAGTTATACTAATTATTATATTAATAACGATTTTGGTACTGGTTTTACTCTCTTCCCGAAATTGTGAAAAATGGTCACAGACTCTAAGCGCTCCTGATTCCCCTACGGGTGCTTGTTACTCTACGATGGAACAGTGTAATACCGGCTGTACCGGTTGGCGTTTTAATAATGGAAAATGCGAGTCTGGAAGTTCATGTAAACCTGGTGAAAATTGTTATGGTACACAAGAGGGATGTATGGGTAATAACGTCGTCGGCTATAGATGCAGCGATAATTGCGCCCAAGGACCTGTATGTGGACCCGGTGATAGTTGGGATACTTGTCATGGCTCACTGCAAAATTGCTTGGATAGTTGCACAGGTTATGTTTGCTCTACAAGTGCTAGTGGATGTACAGCTTCAGCTAAGTGTACCTCTACTAGTATCGGTACGACATGTTGGACTAAATGCCCAGATACGTGTGTTGGTTATAGATATGTTAATAATCAGTGTACAGCAGGAGCTAAGTGTATTGCAGGAGAAACGGGATGTTATCCTACAGAAGCATTATGTAAATCTAGTCCCTCCAGTATAAGTTATAAATCTTTAGGATCTCGTTGTTTTACTTCTGGGTATAATTGTGGAAGTCCTGGAGTGCCAATTCCTGGAGTAGGAAGTCCTGTTAAATATACTTTTACTCCAACTCCTAGTTCAACTTCAGTTCTCCGTGTAAAAGTAGCAGGAGACACTCTAACAGTATATGGAACAGTTGTAGATATAGATAATACTGCAAAGACAGTAAAAATAATACCAGATGTGATTCAGAGTAACGGACCTTCATCTGCAGATTTACCAGGAAGTACTTACTATTGGGGTAGAAATACTTGGTACACTAAAAATCAGGCCGTTGCATATGTATCACAATATTTTGGAACATATGGTAGCCCGTCTACATTACCTACCGACCCTCAATTAGCACCCTTAGCCAATGCACCATTAAGTGCGCTAACGTTAGCCAACATCCCAGATGTATTACTTTGAAGTTAAGGAATAAAATGTTTAGAACTATAAATATGAAAGTGTTAATTATATTATTATTCTTATTTTTCCTATTACTTTTATTGTCTTCTTCTAACTGTGAAAAATGGACACAAACTCTAACATCACCTTCTTCTGACACTTGCAACTCATCAATTAAAACATGTAATAATGCTTGGCATTTTAGTAACAACACATGCACCTCTGGAAGTCCATGTGATCCTGCGGATGTAAACTGTTACAGTACACAAGAGGGATGTATGGGTAACAATGTCAACGGCTATAGATGCAGCGATAATTGCGCACAAGGAGCTGTATGTGGTTCTAAAACTGGTGATAGCTGGAATACTTGTCATGGCTCGCGTGAGAATTGCTTGGATAGTTGTATTGTAAAACCGTCTAATATAGCTGATTGTGGAGATGTAAATAGAGAAAGAGGATGGTATGACTTTTCTCATTTTAATGAAGCTACTAGGACTTTCTCTAGATCTGGTCCTTACAATGATTACTGTAGATGGGTAAACAATGGTGCTGTTTTTTCGTGTAAGTTATTTGGAAGTTCGGATGAATACTCTAAAAATCCAGATGGTACTATTAAAAATTATGGTGTTTATATAAACAATCCCAATCAGAAACTTTTAGCTGGGCAAACCAATTGTCCCGTTATAACAGTTTTTGACCGTATAAATAACAATGAAAATATATTGTATAAATTATTTAACAATGGCAAGACTTTACAAGGAATAAGTGCGTCTCAAACGTATGTAAGTGACCGTCTTACAGGAAGTATTAGTCCTGAACTATTTTGGAGACTAGTAGGAAGTAATAGTGATTATTTATTTTATAATAAAAACAATGAGTGTTTAATCTGTCTTAACCCTGATGGGTGTCAAGATGATGTACCAATTCAAGAATCAGAAACACTAGAAGTGGTAAAGATTCGCATAGTTCCTATAGATCGAGCAAACGGGACATGTAATTTACAAAGTCTATCTGCACCTGGTTGGTTAAGTGTTGATAGTAGTAATAATCTTGTTAAAGTAATAAGTAACCAATCTGATCCATCTGCTGTTTGGACGATAGTTCCTTATAGCTTAAATAAAGTTCGTCTACTTTAAAAATAATAATATAATCTTATATTATTATGATAATTGGAATAACTGGAAAAAAACGTTCTGGAAAAGATACAGTTGCATCATTACTTGGCTATGAGAAAAGGTCCTTTGCCGACCCTTTAAAAAAGGCCTGTCAAGTTATTTTCAGCTTGTCAGATAATCAGTTAGAAGGTGATAAGGAAGAGGTGGACCCTAGATGGGGGGTTTCATCGAGAAAGATTTTGCAGATTGTAGGAACGGAACTTTTCAGAAACACGTTGCCTAATTATATGGAGATAGAGAATATATGGATAGAATCGGCGAAAATGTGGCTGGAGAGAAATAAGGGGAAAAATGTGATTTTTACAGATGTGCGTTTTCTAGATGAGGCAAGATTTATAAAAAAGGCAGGTGGTGTTATCCTTAGAGTTGTTAGAGATTTAGAAAATAAAGATACACATTCTTCCGAAACAGAGACTGATAAAATTACGGCAGATTATATAATATATAATAATGGTTCTTTGGAAGATTTAGCTAATAATCAGGTTCTCCAGACCTTGTCTTGCGATTCTCTGAGCGATTCTTAAACATAGAGCTTCTGTAGCACCGGAATGTCCGCATTGTGTTATTTTTGGATGTGTGCTGATGATGTCGATATTGGGGTGGTTCCAAAAAAGATAGCCTTTATCTTCGGGAGGATTCTCATTTTTCATCCAATCCCATAGCTTGAGTTCTGTGATTACGTTGCACATAACGGCAACTTCGTGACGAAAATCTTCGCCATATACCCTGATAGGGGGAATATCATGTTGTGTAAGGATGCGTTCCATTTTAGAAATAATTATAGGGAATAATTATTTTTTCAATTTATAGTGTTATTAAATATGGTAAATGAGTATTGCATCTAAGGGTGAGTATAACTTGAATATCATTAGTTTGAATAATGTCCCTGATACTGGTGAAACAACTATTAAGCGGTATTTTTGGTATGTAAACCCGTTGATAGTAAAAAAATTATGTAAGACTCTTGAGAGTAAGGATATCAGGGATAATATCTTAGATGTAGGATGTGGCACGACGCCTTTTGAAAAGGCTACGCATCTTATCGATTTCAACGATTATTCACATAAGGATAAGATTGTATTCAAGATTCCATATGGAGATAAGTTTTTTAATTATATTTTTTGTAGACATCTTCTAGAAGATATCCAAAATCCTATGAATGCATTTAGCGAAATGGTGCGTGTCTCTAAGTTAGGTTACATAGAGACACCTTCACCTTTAGTAGAACTATGCAAAGGTGTATCAGGAAGTGATTGTGTTGGGTATATACATCATAGATACATTGTTTGGAGTCACCCGGAAACAAATACTCTTAATTTTTTGCCAAAATATCCTGCAGTTGAGAGTATATCGTGTGTAAAAATGGTTCTATAAGTGATGGTAAATATGTATCATTTTTACGTATATTTTTACGTATATTATATTTTTGACTAGATTTTATTTCCCATATTCCCCATATTGTAAATATTATTTCCATTAATGGACGATTTTTAAGCACACTTATAATATCTTCTTTACTAGGATAACCTTTAGAAGCTTTAGAATGTATATGCCAGCTATATGTAGTATAAGTTTTATTTATACAAGAACTTTTTTCCCCAAATGTTTCTAAATAAAGAATTAAGGGATTATTATTGTATTTTTTTAGTATATTTGCTTTTGTTTTTTCATCTATATTACTAGGTAATTCTTTTAGCATAAGTAAATTTCCACATACTTCGCGACAATTATCACCACACTCAAATATCAGTTCCTTTATCAACTGTAAATCTTTTTCATGTACATTCATTTATAATAACTAATATTTTATTAAGCACATAACATTCCCGATGTTATTGTAGTACTCGTAAATCATGTATTCTTTGGAGACTTCGCCGTTCTTGCCTAGTTTGATAATCCAACGACAGGGCTGTGTAATATCCCAGCCTCTGTATGTCTTGTCGACGGGGTTGTAGTAGGGGACAAGATGATGGTGAATTTCTAGGTTTGTATAGCCTTTCATTTTCTGAAAGGCTAAGTACTGTGATTTGATTTTCTTGATGATATTTTTAGGGGTAATAATAGCCATGTACTTCTTCTTATTAAAAGGCAGAAAAAATCAATTTTAGTCTAAAATATCCATATGTTTCGAGGCTGAAAAAAGTATCATAAAAATCAGTATATATTTACCTACTTTCATTTAAATATGATAATACTATATTTAAATGTTTTTTATTCTGTTTCTAACACATCTGTTATTTCCTTAGCTATCTTGTTTATGGTTAATTCGCTTAGGATAACCTTTTTAGCGAACTCTTTGAGAGTAATATCCTTTCCCTTTTTGCAAATCCAGTAGTAAACGAGCCCACTTGCAACAGATTGCGGACGAGACCTATTTAAACGGGAAGATTTATTTTTTATTTTTTCATATAACTGAATGACTTCTTGTGTCTGCTCTTCAGATGCGCTAAATTTAGTCATCAGTTCATTGACAAGATTTTTAGGTGTAATATAGGTTGTTCTTATTTTGGATTCTTTAGGAGCATACAAATTAACATACTTAAGACCTTTAAGACCTGTCTTTCGGTTTAGATTAAATATCTGGATAAGTCGTTCGTGACTCTGAGGCTTACCACTCATTTTATAAGCGTGAAAAACACATGCAAACACAATAGCTTTACGCGAATTTCCTCTAAATATTTTTCCTTGGGTAACTTGTGCATATATTTTATTAGCTTTGGAAATAATACTCTCGCTAAAACCTAAATTCTCTACATCCTTAAAAATACTACGTTCTTCGATTTTACGCATCTGCACCCTATTAGGGTCAGAACTATGTTTTGTATCACTTTGGCCATAATATCTCCATTCTTTATCATGCGTAATATTATTTTGAACTTCTTCACCACAATCTACACAGACATTTACACCTTTTTCACTGATAATATTATTATGAAAGCAACGGGCACCTTCCTCTTCCTCGGACTTTACTTCATCCTCGGTTACTTTCGTTTTCTTATATTCTTCTAGAGCTTGATTAAACAAAATAAAATCTGACATAGTTTAGTAATCTTAAGATTTTTCTTAAAAATCATTTTTATATATTTTCTTGCTATATAGTCACTAACTAACTTTCAAAACGATTATACGCATCTGGCGTAAAATATAACTTGACATACTCATGAACATCATCTCTTTCTAAAATCTCCTCCGGAGTAATCCATATCGCATCCATATGCTGATCTTTAAACGTACTCTCATCATACTCATCCAGATCTAAATCAAACGCAAAACAAACATAATGTGTTGTAATAACATTGTTATCCGAGTCTTTCGCATCTGCAAAATTATCATTATAAATATGCTCTGAAACACAACGTGGTTTAGGTCTGATATCTTCAGATACTCCCAATTCCCATGAAACAATACGACGGCTGCCTTCTTTGATGGTTTCATTTTTGAAAAGCCGTCCACCAGGTACGAAATAAAACCCTTTGGCGGGTGAGTTTTTACGTTTACCGAGAAGAATCTGGCCTTTATCGTTCTTAACGATCAGATCTATCGACACGATTTGCGTCATGTTAACAACGCTTAGAAATTTTTCTGCAGAAAGCATTTATTATAATTATTTTTTTCTACTGTTATTTAAGGAAACTATTTTTATATAAAAATGACCACTGAAATATCCGACAAAATATACGGAGAACTAAAGGAAACCGAAGAAGTCTTAAACGAAGAAAATCTCTCTCGATTTATTGTCGATTTCTCTCTTTCTTTACCTACACGAATAAAAGCCCTCTCTATGTACTACAAAAAAGAAGGTGGAAATAACACAGTTGAACTCGTTAACAAACTCTCTATCATGTATGAAATGTCCGGTACTAAACTTATTCGCCAATTTCTTTTCACCATATGCGAAAACGACCTTTTAGAGCCTTTTTTACAAAGCTTAGCTGCCCGTTCTCTTGTTTCTTACGATGAAAAGGATGACCTTGGCTACCGAGCGATCGATATTGTTTACCCTAGATTTGGGCCGGAAATCGGAACGCCCTATAAAATAGAATTTGTAAAAATGCTAATGAACAACGACAACTACAGAGATAAGGCTCGTGACCATTTTATAGATATAATCAACGACCAGACGATAGACTGTGACTATCGGTACAAAGTCATTTTAAGTCTGGAAAATAAGCAGGAAACTGTCGTAGAAGAGCAATCTAAGCGTATGTTATACTTTATAAAACAGGCTCTTTTGCAATTTCTTTCACAGGGGAAAAACAGAACGTTATACCGTATTTTAGCGGGGCAATATCTGTTGCAAAAATGTGAAATAACGGAAGAAAGAGGTATGATAGAAGACTTTTTGTTAAGTTTTTCTAGAGATACAGAGTTGGATTACAATCTTCGGGCGGATTCAACAGATGTGCTTTTACAGTTGGGTTCGGATGTTTCGAAGAGTATAGCTAAGGATATTATTCTTCATTTAGGAATAGGAAATAAGAATGTCTTAACGGTGTATGATAATTCTCAAAATGTTCATACAAAGGAAATTGAAGATAGTGTGAAAGATGCGTTGGAATTTTTGCAGACGTTTGAATTGATGAAGTATCAGGGTAAATCGATTACGGTAGAATTTGTAGAGAAAAAGATAGGGGATATTCTTAAGGAAGAAAAGAAGGCGTTGGGTGTGAGTAAATATGAGAAGGAGGAGAAGATTAATGTGGCTTTTAATCGTATAGTTATGGATAGGGCATTGTATAGTAAGTATAATTGTACGTTATCTCATATATTGTTGCAGATATGGACTTATTTATGGGGGCATGAGAATGAGAAGGAGATAACAGGTAGGTTGATGGAAGAGTTGTATGAGATGGCGGGGACGTGTTCATCTGGGTTTGCATCTAGGCTTATTAATACGATTTCTGGGTTTGGAGATTTTAGTATGAAGATTTCGTGGAGAGATCAGATTATAGCTAATCTTTCTGGGCGGTTAAATGCGCGTATACGAGATATGGATAATTTGACGTTGCAAGAAAAGGTGTTGGAAGAGATGACGATACCATCGGCTAATTACGATTTGCGAAAGAATTTCTTAAAATTCTTAAGGAAAAATATGCTTTCGATTAGGGAAGAAATGTATGAGGAGTTTAAAAAGCATATTTCGGATACAGATTTCGATCTTTATTTCCGAGGGGCTGTGTCTGTTTATGAAAATGGTGAGTAAATATATTAAATCTTTTTTGAGAGATTTAATATTCTTCGACTATAACTGGTGGGGATTTTTTTGTTAACAGAATCCAATCTTCTTCCAAGTCTGTTTCAAGTTTTTTGGGTGGTTTTAAAAACTTGTATACCATCCCACTCGCTGATATACCATACTCTATCAAATAAGAATATCGCCATAACATATAACCCATAAACGCATAACTATACATTTATTTAAGGGGAGAATTATTTATTCGCTTTGTTCAAAAGAGTTCCCAAAACTCCATGGAGTAACCGTATTTTCTTTTTTGAGTTTCTCAATATCCGCTTTTAAATATGTAGTATACCATACCCATGATAGGTGTCCGATACATCCAGTAAATACGATTGCAGACAATACAGTAATTCCTATAGCCATTTTCTTATTATAATCATCATCATTGTCGCAAGGTTCCTTCTCTGCTTTTTCAAGTTTTTGATATTCAATAATGAGACCAATTCCAATACCCATAATAGATCCAGCGAGTAAGCCAGATATTATAATATAGGGGTTGCTACCTCCTACCTGTTCTTTTGGTTTTAATATATTGTAACAATCTGAGCCTTCACCGAAAATGCACATAATAAAACTTATAGTAGCTACAATAAAACACACAGAAAGTGCTTGTATAGCGGTCCATCCATTTCTTATAAAACTACTTTTACATGAACCTTTCAAACTTTCAAAAGCTTTTTGCGACATGCCAGCGAAGATAATACCAAAAAGACCAATAAAAAATACAACTAATAGATGATTAAATTCGTAATCCATTTATTTTAAAAACTATAAACTTAAAAAAATATTTTAAATAAAAAATAAATGATCGATTTCAAATTACTTATATTGTCCACATGGCCATTATACAATATAGTATTCGCTATATGGGGAATAAGTGTTCTAAAACATACCTGTGAGAATGCTTCTTCTTTATTTTTATATTTACGTATTTTACTATGTGCTAATGTAGCAGCATTGACGCTAACTATAAGCATGATTATGTGCTTTGACATCTGTTATATAACAGATCAAGGATTACCTACTACAATTTTAGCTACTTATACGAGTGTTAGTATTATAAGTATAGTTGTACTTTTTCTAATACAAAAAGATATCTCGGAAGATTGCTTCTCTGGTGATACATCAACGTTTACCATGCTTTGTTGGATATCTATTGCATTTAGTTTTTCTGTATTTCTTGGAATAGTTTTATACTATCTATTTGTAGGACGTCGATACAATATTTCACCCGAAGGAATAAGACGCGCGAAACAGAATGCTGAGCGTCAAAGAGACATAGCAAAAGCACGCAAAGAACGACTTCTAAAAGAACAACAACAACTTAACGAAGCTCTTGGTGAGATTAAAGGGATGCAAGATTCTGAATTAGATAGGGGACAACAACAAAGAGAACTAAGAGAAGCTGAAAAAGAAAAAAGAACTACACAAGAGAAGTTAAGAAATCTAGAAGTTAACGCTAAAAGAAAATCAGTCATCGTGAATAACTATTTTAAGTTGAAAGACAAATATAACAGAAATACTAATAACGACGAGACAAAAGTTGATATATATCATGACATATATAAATTAAAACAAGAATATGATAACTTACTTGAATCGAATAAAGAAAATAAATTTGGTACAGTTGAAGAAAACAAACCAGATCCATTTACTGGGGAAATAAATGAGTTTGTAAGGAATGAAAAAGAACCTGTTCAAACAATTGAACAAAGAATAAGTGAGCAAAGTTTACCACAAAGAGTTAAACGTGGACTACAAAGGGTTGTTGGAAGAATAAATCGATCTGGTGGAGGAGGTGGACAACCAGTAAATGGAGGTATACATGATGGAGAAGTATCGATGGTTCCCGATTCAGGAGCAGACGCACAAGAAGCAGGACAACCAGCAGGAGCAGGACCAGCAACAGGACAACAACCAGCAGGAGCAGGACAACCAGCAGGAGCAGGACAACCAGCAGGAGCAGACGCAGAAGAAGCAGGACAACCAGCAGGAGCAGGACCAGCAACAGGACAACAACCAGCAGGAGCAGGACCAGCAACAGGAAAACGACTGGCCCCACCATCAAGAACAATGTCAAGACAAGAGGCAAGACAAAGAGCAAGACAAAGAGCAGCAGGATAATGAAGTGGATATACTATAACCAATTAATTAATAAATTTATTTCTTATAGAAGAAATAAATTCTACACTATCTGCTTAAGTTGTTTTTAATTTTTCTTCAAATTGTTTATAATTGTTCTTGATGATATCTAGAAATTCGTAATAGGTGTCTCGAGCAAATTCTTCACACATCGAAGACATTATAACCTTTCCAGAATGAAAGACTAAAAACGTATTAAAACGCTCTTTATCTAGCTTCTTTTGCATTTCTTTAGGTTTTAGTGTGTCCAAGTAAGTCTGATAAGGAATAGTTTTCGGAACCATCCAATCAGACTCTTTATACACTAGTTCTTTTATAGACAAGTCTGTAATAGCTTTTTTCACAGGGATTTTAATATTAACACCTGTATAGCCAATACTAGTCTCAAGTAAACTACAATATTGTGTAAAGGTGTTAAAATACTCATCAAGCTTTTCTCTGTCTAGAATAAAGCCTAAACTAAAGTCGATATTACGCATAGCTGGGATAAAAATAGCCTTGAAAGATTCATTTTCCCCAACAGTGTATATATCTTTTGTATCTTTAATGTAGTTCCAGATATACTTAACACATCTTTCAGCGTGGGTATCTTTTTTACACCCAGTCATCTGGAATTTCCCGTTATTACTGATCTTAAAGTTGATTTTCTTACCATCTATAACCATAACAATCGTAACAGAATTACGGAAATAATCAGTCGACTTGCCATCTTTCTTTTTCTTCTTTTTCAAAACAACACCTCTCACGTTGTTAGCAAGGTCAATTGTTATAATAGAGCCATCCGATATATTTTTATTAGGGTCTGTGACTGTATTTTTCTTTTTACGTCCGCGTCGTTTAGGAACAAGAACGTAGTCTGTGATAGGTAAGAAATCAAATAATTTTTTAATATTTAGAGTTATATTAGTCATCACGATAAACGTCTTCGTGCTCACTGGAATATCTTCAAACTTTGGAAATTGGAGATTTGTATCTGTCATGTTAATTACCAATTTAAAAAAGTTATTTTTTTAAATTATTTTTATTTATGCAGTTTCTTTTGAACTGCATTCTTATCTTTTTCTATTTTTCTTTGTAATTCTCTCCTTTGTTTTCGATTAAGATTGAGTTTTTTGGCTTTTTCTTCCGCGGCTGCAAAGATTTGTTCCGCTGTAACTAGTTGTGTGTTTAGCTTTGGAACTTCATCTTCCGAAAATCCAAACTTTTCATACCATTTATTTCCATAAAACTGTACTAAAGCCTCTAATTCAGGTTTGGAAAGGTCTTGTGGATCTCCTCCCGATTTTAGAGCTTGGCAAGCGTAGAAAACAAGCTCTTCTGATTCTGCTTGTTTAACTTTCTGTCCGGTTTCAACGGTGTTATAGTTCTGGTTATTGTACATGTATTCTCCGATGCGTTTGTATTCGTCCTTTTGTTCGGCTGTGAGAGCTCGTTTGGCGGAATCGACCATAGGATTATTGAAAAGGTCCATTTTTTATAGAAAATTTTTTTGCTTTATAATTCTATTTTTTGTAAATCTGCAAATCCACCGATGAAAACACCATTGTGAAATATCCTTGGCCATGTTTTGAAATCTGTGCGTCCTATCTCTTCCATTTTCTTTGCGACTTCCTTCATATTATGTTCGATTTCTATTTGCTTTACTTCTAGTTTTTTGCCTTTTGAGTGTAATAGATCTTTCGCCTTTTGGCAAAATGGACAACCTTCTTTTGCGTAAATAACCCACGTATCGGTTTCTGGCTTAATAAGGGATTTTTTAAGAGATTTGAGCGACTGGAGAGACTTTCGGAGAGACTTTCTAATCGATTGTCCAACCGATTTTCTAAGGGACTTTCTAGATTTCCTAGATTTTCTAAGGGACTTTCTAGATTTTCTAAGAGATTTTCTAAGAGATTTTCTAGAAGACTTTCTAGAAGACTTTCTAAGAGATTTTCTAGAGGATTTCCTAGAGGATTTTCTAGAGGACTTTCTAAGAGATTTTCTAGAGGATTTTCTAGAGGATTTTCTAGAGGATTTGGATTTTCTGAGAGATTTGCTGGTCATTTATTACTATAACATTTAAAGAATTATTGTGAAGAAAAGAAATGTCTCGTACGAGGAAAGAAGAAAGTCGTTCGAGTAGATCACGAGGTTCTATTAGTGATATAGATAATGATGATGTAGAAAAATATCGTAATAGGGCTAAAAGTTTAGCGAGAGATAAAGCTGAACTTAAAGATAAGATGAGGCGACTTTTAGATGATATAGATGATCGTAATAGAGAGCATCGAATAGAGTTGGAAAAGACGCAGAATTATTTTCAGGAGCAATTAGAGGACCAAAGAAAGCAGACTGAAATAATGAGGCAAAAGTATGAACAAACTATGACCAAGGTGAAAAAGACTACAGGAACTGAATCTCAGGCTATTAAGCGTTTGGAGAATACGATTGTTAGTTTGCAAGAAAAATTAAGAGATGAAAAGGGAAAATATACAAACGAGAATGAAGAAAAAATAAAGCAGTTAAGACAGGAATATACGAAGGAATTGCAGAGTATTCAACAAGCTCATAAGGAGGAGTTAGCTAACCGATTAAAAACCGAGAAGGAGGAGTTAACTAACCGATTAAAAGCTGAGAAGGATCAGGAAATAAAGAAGGAAGTGAATGCTGTCGTAACGGAGAAAACATCGTTATTACAGCATCTGACAAAAAAATCGGAGGAGAAGGATAGGATAAGAAATGAGGAGATAGAGAAGGCTAAATCAGAGGTTGCGATGTGTAAATCAGATTATGAGAGAAAGTTTAATGAGTTTATGATTTCTGGAAAGAAATCGCTTGAAGATCTTTCGAGAGAGTATGAGTCTAAAATGATCAGTAAGGACCAGATACATAAGAAAGAGACAGAGTTATTAAAGAAAACGTATGAAAAGGATATAGAAATATTGAGATTGGAAAAAGATAAGAATATAGAGTTATTAACGATAAACTTTAGGAGAGAGATAGAAGATCAAAAGAAGATAGTTTCTAACTTGCAAAAAGAGATTGTATCCTATTCTGAAAAATCGGATAAGAATGTAGGTCGACGAGATGACGAAACAAAGAAGTTAATCTCCGAGTTGCAGAAAAAGGATAAAGATATGGCGAATTTACAGCTTCAATATGACAAGGTCAGTGGAGAAGCGGATGATAAGGTGTATAAACTGAAAGAGCAGCTTAATCAGGTGAGAGAAAATGCGAAAAAGTTGCAAGATCATGCACAGTTACTAAATAATCAGTTTATAGTGAATATAAACAAGCAGAAGGAATTGGCTGATAAGGAGATATATTCTAGAGATCAGACGATTTTCCAGTTGGATCAGCAGTTAAAGAAAATGGGTCAGGAAACGGTAGAAAGATTTAATATGTTAGATAGAAAGTTGAGGAATGCATTAGATGATCTTAGAAATATTACAGAAAAGTATAATCAGTCTTTAATTACGGTAGAAAAGCAGGAACAAACGGTAAATTCCGTAAGACAGGAGTTGCAACGTCAGAAAGAAGTAACGGAAAATGTCTCCGCTAAGTTAAGAGTTGTTGAGTTTGAACGGGAAAAGGCGGAAAGTAAGTGTAGAACGGATAGTTTGCAGGTAGAAAAGACGGAAAGGACGATAGGAGAGTTAAGAACTGATTTGCAGAAATACAAGGCTTTGAATGATAAGTTAAATGAGGCTAATCGTTCTTTACAATTCGACAGAGAAATAGTTGAAAAGAGGTTTAAATTGGATATGGAACAGAAGACTCAAGAATTTTCTAAACTAAAGCAAGTTTCAGATGAATGTAAGGTTAATTATGAAAAATTGCAAAATCTGTATGCCGATGGGTATAAGAAATGGACTCAGACGGAAGAGAGAGATAACTCTAAAACAAAGATAATATCTGGTATGGAAAAGGAGTTAGAAAACTCTAAACGGTTATGTGAGGAAACAAAGATAAAGTTATCTTATTTGCAAACGAATTACCAGAAAATAGAGGCTAAATTAAATCAGCAAACGTCTCTTTTAACGGAATCTGAAAAGACTGCAATTGAAGGGAAGAGTCGGTTAGAGAGTACGGTTAGATTTTCAGAGGAGATAAAGAGTAGATATGAGCAGTGTCAAGAGGTTATTCGTAAATTAGAAACACGATTGGAAGGGAAAGAAGTTGAGTGTTTGAATAAAGAAAAAGCATTGGTGATATGTAAAAAAGATTTAGAAAAGTCTAATAAAGATATTTCTTATTTGACGACAGAGATAACGCGTATAAGAAAAGGATTTGGAGATGAAAAGAAACAGTATGAGTTGGAGTATAAGCTCCAGAAAGAAAAGGATATAAATGAGTTAGGGAAGGAGCTCAGTGCTACAAAGGCGACTATAGTAGCTTATGAGCAGAATCGTTTACAGATGGAGAAGGAGTTAGGGAAGTTAATGAGTGAGAAGGATAAGTTTAAGACTGTATCAGATACGGTTCCTGAAAAGGAAAAGATGGTTGATGATATAAGGACACGGTTAATGAGTTTAGAAAAGGTTGTGGTGGAGGTGGAGAAAGGGAAGCAAGAGATGCAAAGAAAGTATGAGATAGAAGCGGAAAAAACTCTGAATATGGCAAAGTTAATATCGGAGAAAGAAAAGGTTGTAAAGGAGATGGCAGATAAGGTATCTGTGTTAGAGCATTCTTTAACGAATCAGGAAAGTTTAAGAAAGCATATGGAAAAGAATTTACAAAGTGTTACTGAAAAGTATAAAAAGGTAGTAGATTCTCCAGATTCAGATTTGCAGAATCGTACGCGGGAAGTTTCTAGATTGAAGGAAGAGATCTCAGAAATAAAAACAAATTATACTATTGCTTTGAATGGGTTAAATGCGGAATTAAAAAATAGAAAAGATGAGATAGCGAGTCTTCAAGTTAAGGTTAAAGATGTTTCTGAAAAGGAGGCAAAGATAAAAGAACTTACCGATAGAATAACAGCGCTATCTCAACAGTATCGGAGTAGTTTGGATATTATGACCGCTGAAAGTAAGAAAGATAAGGAGAATATTAATCGGTTAAATATGAAGCAGTCTATTTACGAACAGCAGAGTAATGAGTTGAAACGTGTAAAAGAGGCTTTGGAAAGTTTAAAGTCGACGTATGACAAGATAAACAGTAAATTGGCAGACGAGAAGCGAGTTGAGGTGGAGAATGCAAATCAGAAGGTATCGGCTATGAAGGAAGAGGTAAAGGAGATGAAAGAAATTGTAGAAAAGGTAAAGCAAGATTGTATAGTAAAGATAGTGGAGGCGAGGAAAATGCCTAAAGAAGGGATGGAAAAGATAGAAAAGTATGAGATAGAGAATAAGAGATTGGAAAATCTTCTGGAGGCTTCGGAAAAGAAGATAGCTAGTTTGCAGAGTGAGATGGTGCAGATTATAGCGAATACGAATGCTAAGAATGTTTTCTTAAAGCATAAGGAGGATGAGATACGTAGAATGGAAGAGGAGGTTCGTAATGCACCGCCAAAGTTGTTAGATCCAAGTTTGAGAAGGGATAGAGATGATGCATTGGCGACGCTTCGACAGGCTCAGATTGAGTTAAATATAACTAAGGAAGAGGTGATGCAGTTGTCTGAAAAGGTGCAGATATCTGAGAAGAGTATACAAGAGTTGGAGGTGGATAAGCAAACGTTGTGTAAAGTGCAGGATGATTTGAATAGAACGTTGAATACGATGCAGAGAAGGCATGAGAGAGATATGGGAGCGCGTGATCAGAGAATTCGTGAATTGGAAGCGGTGATTGCAGGTAATCAAAAATGAAAAAATATATCATCTTTATGATATATTTTAAATGAGTCGTCAAGAAAAGATTCGTGAAATTATTTGCGAGATGTTCGGTCAGCGTGGTTATACTGATATAGATAGTTCGGATGAGAATCGTATTACAGCGGAGAAGAGTGACGGTAATTCTGTGTGTGCTTTTACAGTAATTATTGCAAAGTTGAATGTGGCGGAGATTCATATGCATATTTCTATTCTTCAAAAGGAGAAGATAAATCATGGGTTGATTGTGTTTGATGGTATTCCTACTCCAGCGGTTAAAAATGTGATTGGAAATACGCCTAATTTAGATATAAATATCGAGTTGTTTGATGTGAATGATTTGCAGTTTAACATTACAAAGCATCGGCTTGTTCCGTTGCATATTCCTTTGGATAAGGAGGATGCGAAGGAGTTTAAGCAGAAATATGGGACAGATATACCTGTGCTTCTTCGGTCGGATCCGGTGTCTCGTTTTTATGATTTTGCGAAGGGAGATATAATTAAGATTATTCGAAGGAATGGGTTTGTATCTTTTCGGATAGTTCGTTAGAGTATTGGTATTTTATTGGGTTTGCATAAAGCTCCGCATTTCTGGCTAATACATAATTTTTTATTTACTTTATCTTCTACTGTATCTTCTTTCATATTTCGACAAGGTATGTCACAATCTAGACAACCCATTCCATTACCAGCGCTGAAACAATCGCCATCGCTATGGTCTGCTTCTCTATCTGGGCATACAGTAGCCATACAGTCATAGTCGATTGTGTTATCATCTAGTTGGCAAATTCCCATACAATTTGAGCAGAAACCAGGTGAGAAACCTGTATTTTCTGGTTTTCCTAGGCAATATTCTCCGCCTTGACCGGTCCAACATGTTGTTTGGTATTGTGCGGGTATGGTGCATACACCTTTGGAATCGCAATATGGTTTTACCGTTTTAATTACATTGCCCGATTCGTCTTTTATCTCATGGGTTTTACTTGCGTCACTAATTGTCCATTGACAGCATCCTTGTTTTACTATAACACCGTTATCGCCCATAAATCCGGCGTTATAACCAGCACTGCCGCAATTTCCATATTCTCCGTAATTACTGCATCTGTTGGGAAAATTATTCTGAACAGCTTGTAAAAACTTCTGTCGGAGAGAAGATAAGGTGGAAACGGGTCCTGTAGCGGGAGCGGGACCTGTAGGTCCGGTCTTACCGGTAGGTCCGGTAGGTCCGGTCTTACCGGTAGGTCCGGTAGGAGATTCATCAGTAGGTTCTTCGTCGGAAGTCTTAGATTTTTTTAATTTACCAGTAAGTGCAAGAACTACAATTACACATACCGATAGTAACAAAAGACTTGCTAGAAATTTCATATTTATTTATATAAAAGTTTTAATAATTTATTATTAAAACTTTTTACAAGTTAATTTGCCTATCAAAATCTCCAGAAATAACTTGGTGAGCAATTACAACAGTTAACTTGTTTCCAAAATTTTTTCTTATACCATCC
>Ga0209596_1000846_pt1 | contig 27434 bp, 23 predicted proteins | sample M_130807_MF_Meta_FD_187314 | JGI IMG/M metagenome (GOLD analysis project Ga0209596, IMG submission 187314) | Freshwater microbial communities from Lake Montjoie, Canada to study carbon cycling - M_130807_MF_MetaG (SPAdes) (version 2) | ecosystem: Environmental > Aquatic > Freshwater > Lake... | reverse complement strand
ATCCTATTTTAAAATTATAATTATAATTAACTAAATTTGTTATACTATCTAATTCAGTTTTAGAAATAATAATATTCCCATCTTCTCTCGTATTGGTTGAACCGATATGCAATTTACCTAATGGTATTGATGTGCCAATACCTACATTTGATTGCAATACAGAAACTATTAAATTATTTGAATTATTAATCCATCCTAAATATGATTTATTTATTGAAATATTATTGTTATTAGTATTAAATGCTTGAGGGTCAAAAATAGGTCGATTTATTATAATATTATCATAATTAATATTTTTAATATTAGATCCTATACATTTTATAGCTATATTTTCAAAATCAATATTAATTAATTCTGTTTTTAATGCATATTTAGAAAAATCTAATAAAGTTCCATTACTTGAATATGATAATGCATTAATTGATCCATTTACATTCAATTTATATGAATTGTCATATGTATGTTTTTCATAATTTATAATAACAGATCCATAATTATCAATATATAATGAATTATTTGGTGCACTATTATTAATATAAAATTGTTTAGAAATCGTATTATTACACGTACTTAAAATAAAATCTAATTGTGTATCATAACCTATATTAAAATTATTATAATATTTTGATATTGTTAAATTATCATTTGCAATATGTAATTTACTTAATGGTATAGAAGTTCCTATTCCAAATTTAGAATCAAATGATGTCGAATATACAAAATTAGTTGCTAAATTACTAGTCCAACCAGTAGCAGATAAATCAACACTTATATTATTACTATTATCAATTAGTATTGGCTTTACTGGTTTAAGTTTATCTTGTTTAAAAAAAAGTTTAGAATTTATAATATTTGAATTATAATAATTTGATAAATCGATTGAAACATAATTACATGTTGTTGGCTCGCCTTCAATTACATATTTATTTTCAATACTTAACGGCGATTCAAATACTAATCCATTTGTCGTTATATTATTAAAATCAATACCTGTAATATTACCACCTTTACCATATAAAATTGTATCAGGTGTTAAATCATTAACAGTACCTCCACTAAATATAACTTTTCCGGATTTATTCATAAGAGGTTTGTCTATTAAATATTAAAAATAAAAATATTTATTAAATTATATCCATATCATAATAATAAATTATGCATATAATTAAAAAAAAATTACTATTAAATTAATAAATATACCTATTTATTAATTAATAAGCAGGTATTATAAATATAGTATATATTCTCAATTAAAAGGTTTTTATAATCTTTGTTATATTCAATATATGATATTATATTAGCATTATATTTGTAACTATCTGTAGTTATATAAGCTTTATTTGCTGATTCAATAGCTTTATTAAAGTTTTGTTTAAAACAGCGAAATTTAGATAGGTCTATATCACCTTCAATTCTGCTAACAATATTAAATAATACGTTAGCAGGAGTTAATATTTCATTTATATCATAACTAATACCATTAGCTATATCCAGAATAGGTAATCTATTTATTAATATTGTTATATATGGTAGTAAATCTTCTTTATTGTAGGTTATATCTAATGTTTTTTCTGGTAAATTACTTATTAATTTTTTAATAGGTGGTATTAAATCATCTTTATCATAATTTACACCAGTTGGTAATAATTCTGTTAATTTTTTAATAGGTGGTATTAAATCATCTTTATCATAACTTCCAGTTGGTAATAATTCTGTTAATTTTTTAATGGGTTTTATCAAATTATCTTTATTATAACTTACATTAGTTGGTAATGAATCTGTTAATTTTATTATAATATCTAAATAATTAGGATTATCAAAAATTGTAAATGTAGGCGTTGTACATACGATACTAGATCTTTTTATAGCGTCTAATTTATCAGTTAAACTACTATCAATAATAGCACCTAAGCTGTTTAATTCTTTTAAATTTAATATTAGATGCTATAATATTAATTTTTGTTTATTAATTAAATCAGTATTAGGTGGTGGTGGTGGAGTTACGGTTTCTTTAATAGGTTTTGTATATTTAATATCATTATCAACAACACTATTACCATGTGAAAATATTTCATTCTCGTTTTTATATGTATGTAATGATACAATTTTATTATTATTATAATAATATAATACTAGAAAATATGATATAAATAATATAAATATTGTTATTAGAATTATAGATAATATCATTATATTTAATATATGTAATTATTTATTATTAAGTTTAGTTGCGTATTACATAATTTTATTTATTGGCTTTAGAATGATTTCACTAGAACCACCAGAACCACTAGCGGCGGCAGCAGCACCAGCGATAGCAGCAGCTTGAGAATCTGGTCTAACACTAGAACTATCACTACCAGCACCAGGAGCAGCACTACCAATAGGGTCGACTGGTTCAGTAATAGGACTAGTAGTTTTTGTTTCAATTGTTTGAATTAAATTAATGTCATTTGTACCCAAGGTATCATCGCGAGAATAAATTTCATATTTAATTCTTTAGTTTTATAATAATAATAAACTATAATTAATAATATCATTACATTATTTATATAAAAAAATTGATATATATTTATATGGAACTGGTATAATGAACAATAAAAATTATGAAGACGTTTTAAATCAATATATAGATATTCTAATGTATGATATTCATATTAAAACACATGAATTGAAATATAATAAGCCGTTAAATATTGAAACAGCCGATAAAATATTTAATATTTATTTTAGCGAAAAAATAAAAGAATTTAGAGAAAATATAAATACTGCTAAAAAAATTTATAGTAAATAATTATGATGTTGAGCCAAACCCACCAGTATTTCTATCTGTTTCGGTTAAAAGTGTATCATCTGTAATTTCAATTAAATTACTATAAATCTGTTTTCTAACGATTAATTGACAACATTTAAAAGGCAATACAATTTCAGGCGCATCATCTGCTATTTTTGTTAATGCAATCATTAAATTACCTCTATAATGATTATCAATAATACCAACATTATTAGCAAGAATATATCCAAATTTACTGATGGAACTTCTTGGAACTATTTCTGTATAATAACCCTCATCAATCTCTATTTTAATACCTGTATCATATAATGATGTTTTTGAATTAAAATCTTTAAGTTTCTTAATGATTGTTAAATCATATCCTGCGTCAGCATCAAACGCTTTAGCCGGAATAACAGCATCTTCAGCCGTTTTAACAACTTTAATAGTAGGTCTGTTAAATTTAGAAGTAATCATTATTTTTTTTTGTCTTAAAGTTAATAATGAAATTTCATCATTATTATATAATTTATTAATAAATTTTTTTTCATAATAATCATCACTAAATGTAATGCAATTATTAATAATAATATAAGGAATATTGATGAATTCAAAAATATCATCTTTAATAATTTCAATATTATGAATTAATTCTATTTTATAAGTTTTACTTTCATATAAACCACGAATAAATGCGATTTTATAATCATAATCAAAATCCTTAAATTCTTTTGTTTTTTCACTAATCATATCTAATAGTTCTTGATTTTCAATTTCAATTTTTAATGTAGCTTCAACATCTGGACAAAAAGTTTTTAGAATATTAATAATATAGTCGTTATGACTTAATAAAATAATATAATTATTATTATAATTCACTAAACCTAAAATATATGCTTTTTTAATACTGTCAATTTCATTAAAATAATCAGCCATAATAATTATAATTAAATTATTTTTTATATATATTAGTCTAATGGGCTATCGGTAATAATCATGCCACAATATTTAACAGGTTTTGATTTATAATCATATTTAATATATACACCAATATTTATAGCTTCAACTAATAATTCTTTAAAAAATTCCCAGAATGGTTCATCATGTCCTACTGTTTCATTTCCTATATGACTTAATTCATGAATACATACGAATGTTAAAACATTAATATCTACTATTTTACCATCAGTTCTTAAACATAATACAATCTCTTCGCCTTTATTAATTGTATAACTAGTATAACTAGGATTATCGATACCTTCTTTAATTACATCTGGATTAAAATTATGTTTTAAACGAATAACTTTTTCATTTTCAGGATATGTTTTATACATATGATCCACTAATTTTATTAATCTTTCTCGAACTAACGCAATCAAATCGGCGGCTTTTTCAGAATCATCTTTAATTTGGACATTATAATCTCTATTATCTATTTTTGATATTATAGTTTCAATTTTACTATAATAATAATATTTATACAATAAATAAATAAAAATTATAAATAAAATAAAAATTGTTAATCCTGAATTACTTATTTCCATTCTATAAATAAATAAATAAAAAATGAAATTAATAATATAAAAATAATATCATAATAAATAATTAAATGAGTATATTTTTGAATAAGCCAGATGATTTAATTGATAATTCGAAAGAAATTATTTATCAAATTACTGATTGGTTTATACCAGAAAATGATAAAATCGTTATTGATTATGCAAATGACCCACCGCGTGAATATACTATCAATATTTATGGTAAAAATAAAGATGGTGTCAGTATTTGCACTAAGGTTGTTGATTTTAAACCATTCTTTTATATTAAACCACCTGAAGAATGGGAATCATTAGATGATAACGATTTTAAAAGAAAAGTTGATGAATTGCATTTGCAATTATTAGACGGTTCATATGATAGCAAATTTAAAGGTAAGATTACTAAAAAAAAGATTATTTCAAATTATTATAATTCACATTTAGCTAAAATTTCTATTGAAAAGAAAAAGGACTTTTGGGGATTTACAAATAATAAAGAATTTAGATATATAAAATTGTCATTTAAATCATTAGCATTATTTAATAATTTAAAATTTTATTTTCAGGATAATAAGGATGGATTTGTATTATATGAAAGTAATATCGAGCCATTCTTAAAATTTATTCATATTCAAAAAATTAAACCATGTGGTTGGATTAAAGTATCAAAATATTCATTAGATGACGCACCCGAAACAAGATGTGATTATAATATTTCGGCAGTTTGGAGTGATATTATACCAGTCGAAATTAATACTATTGCACCATTAATAGTTGCATCATTTGATATTGAATGTTCTAGTTCTCATGGTGATTTCCCAGTTGCTATTAAAGATTATAAAAAATTAGCACAAGATTTATGTATGATTTCAAAAGCTAATTTAGATGATAAAAATCTAATTAAAAATATTATAAACGCATTTACTGACGATGTAATTATTAATGAATATTATAAGATTAATCGTTTATATTCGAAAACTAAATTAACTGAGAATGAAAAAAGTAAATTAGCGCAAAGAGAAGAAGATATTAGATTTATTTTAAATAAAATTAAAACAATTGATTATACTGATGAAAATGAAGAAGTTGAAGAAAACGATGATGAAGATGAGAAACCAGCAATTAAAAAGTATAAAATGACTGTTAAAGAATCTAATGAGATTGAAGAATGTTTGAATGAAAAATTAAAAGAAATATTACCTGAATTGGAAGGTGATAAAATTATCCAAATTGGAACAACCATTCATATTTATGGTAATGATGAAATTATTTATAAAAGTATTATTACTTTAGATAGTTGTGATAAAATAGATGGTTCAACAGTAATTCCATGTAAAAATGAAAAAGATTTATTATTGGCTTGGAAACAAGAAATAATGAGAATTAATCCAGATATTATGATTGGATATAATATTTGGGGTTTTGACATGGAGTATATTTGGAATAGAACAAAAGAATTAAATATTACTAATAAATTTTCTATTGGATTTGGCAAAACAGTAAATAGAAATATTACTCTTATAGAGCAGAAATTAAGTTCGTCTGCTCTGGGTGATAATTGTTTAAAATTATTTGATATGGATGGTATTGTTACAATCGATTTATTTAAAGTTATGCAAAGAGATCATAAATTGGATAGTTATAAATTAGATAATGTAGCATCTATTTTCATAGGTTCAAATAAAGATGATTTAAAACCAAAAGAAATATTCGAAAAATTTAAAGGTAATTCTACTGATAGATGTGTGATTGCTAAATATTGTATTCAAGATTGTATTTTAGTAAATAAATTATTACATAAATTAAAAATTATTGAAAATAATTCAGGTATGGGTAATGTCTGTTTAGTTCCATTAAGTTATTTATTTAAACGAGGACAAGGAATTAAAATTTATTCATTAATTACTAATGAATGTATGAAAAGAAATTTCGTAATTCCTGTTAAAAAATATGTAATTAATGATATTGATATTGATAATGGATATGAAGGAGCAATCGTATTAGAACCTAAAGAAGGTATTTATTTAGATGAACCAATCGTTGTATTTGATTATGGTTCTTTATATCCATCATCTATGATTTCTCGTAATTTATCACATGATACATATGTATTAGATGATAAATATATGAAAATTGATGATGATAATGTTGAATTTGAGAATGTATATTATGATATATATGAAGGTTTAGGAGATAAAAAACATAAAGTTGGTGTTAAAAAGTGTATATTTGCTAAATATAAAGATGGTAGACGTGGAGTTATTCCCGATATATTAACATTACTATTGGAAGAAAGAAAAAATACCAGAAATAAAATAGAACATTCGACGATTATTAAAAAAGATAATACTGAAATTACTGGTATTATTAATAATGATAATGAAAACGAAATTATTATTACCGATATTAATAAAAAGAAACTAGTAATTAATAAAAAAGAAATTAAAGAAATTAAGGATACTTATAATAAATTTGAAAAAGACGTATTTGATGCGCTTCAAACTGCTTATAAACTTACTGCAAATTCTTTATATGGTCAAATTGGTGCAAGAACATCAGCTATTTATTTAAAAGATATTGCAGCATGTACTACTGCAACTGGACGAGAAATGATTATGAAAGCTAAAGAATATGTAGAAACTAATTATGATGCAAATGTTATTTATGGAGATACGGATTCTATTTTCTGTAAATTTCCATTAAAAAATAAGAATGGCGAATTAGTATATGGTAAAGATTCATTACCATATGCAATTGAGATTGGGAAAACTGTAGAAAAGAATATTGCGAGTATTATGCCTTATCCGCAAAAATTAAATTATGAAAAATCACTATATCCATTCATCTTATTTAGTAAGAAACGTTATGTTGGTAATTTATATGAAAATGATGTTAATAAATTTAAACAGAAATCTATGGGTATTGTATTAAAACGACGTGATAATGCTAATATTGTTAAGAAAATTTATGGAGGTATTATTAATATTATATTAAATCAACAAGATTTAGAAAAATCTGTAAAATTCTTAAAAGAAGAGTTAGATGATTTAGTGAATGGTAAAACAGATATTAAAGATTTAATAATTTCAAAAACATTACGTTCATCTTATAAAGACCCAACTAAAATTGCACATAAAGTATTAGCAGATCGTATTGGTATTCGTGATGCCGGCAATAAACCTGCAGCAAATGATAGAATTGCATATATTTATATTAAAGTTCCTGATGCAAAATTACAGGGCGATAAAATAGAAACGCCTGAATATATTGTTGAGAATAAATTGGAACCTGATTATTTACATTATATAACAAATCAAATTATGAAACCTGTATTACAATTATATGCATTATGTTTAACAGATTTAGAGGTTTATAAAGAAAAACCAGATTATTGGGAGAATATTGATAATGAATTAAAATTAAAACCGATGTATAATGATGATATGAAACGTAAAAGACGTTTAGATAATCTAAAATTACAAAAAGTTCAAGAATTATTATTCGACGAGTTCATTTATAAATTAAAAGAACCAAAAAAGAAAGCTGTTAGAATTGCTAAAGAAAAAAAGACAGTTAAAGCAACTATTACTGATTCTACTAGTGAAATTGCGAATGGCGAAATTAAAATTATTAATAGTAAAGTTAAAAATGGATTATGTTATAATGTCAAAATTGTTAAGAATGGCGAGGTTATTATGAATGAGAGTAAAGAAGGTATTACTGATAATACTAAAGATAAATTATTAAATATGTTGTTAATTAGAATTCATAAAGAAAATAAAGATATTCGAATGAAAATTAAAATTAATTATAAAGATTATGTTAAAAAATTTAATATTCTAGTTAGTAAATATGATGAATTTATTGAAAGAGCTGGAAAATTTGATAAAAAAAATAATGATATCAGTTTAATTAAATTACAAAAAGAAATAATAGATAATGCAAGTTTATTGGAAATTAAAGATTATATAACATTAGAATAAATGGGAGGTGGTGAATCAAAAATAATTAAAGGTTTAGATCATGCTGTTGGAAATAATCAAGATTCTATACAAATAAATACATGTGATTATATAACCTGTCCACCTGAATACTTTACAAACAAACATAAATTACATGAATATCAAATAACAGTTATGATAATATTAATTATTTATTTTATTCTAATTTATAATTCTTATTCATAAAAAATATATAAAGATTAGATTTATTATAATAAACATGGGAGTGTAGTTCAACGGTTAGAGCACTGCTCTTATGAAGCAGAGACCAGGGTTCAACTCCCTGCACTCCTACTTTTTTTTATTTTTATAGATTGTTATAACATGATTTGTTATAATTATCGTATAATGGATATGAATTATTACCTGGACGATTTTGAATTCCAGGTATTTGATCTTTAGCATAGAAAAATTTAGAATATGCAACTGCATCAGGTTCAACATGTCCTAATAAATAATCATTTCCCCATGGTTTTCCTGAAAAATTATCATCACCTGAATATAAACCAGCATTTAATATATTCTCCATATATTAATCTTTATATATATAAAGAAATAAATATAAAAAAAATCAATAATGGATAAAGATTTTATAAAAGACGGATTAGAAAATGAAAAAATAATTGAAATAATTGGAAAAGTGCGTAAAATTATTGACAGAGATAGTAGTGATGCTACTATTGAACTATTGAAAAAAGAATATTCTTTTTTTGCGGAACGTTATCCAATATTATTTGATATGGTTACGAGAAAAGAAGATTTTAATTGGGATTATTTAAATTATTTTTTAAATATGAGAAATAAAATAATTAAAGATGAAATTACTAATGAAAAAGCCTCTGTTATAGTTGGTGAAGAATGGTTTAAAAAACACGTCGATGTCTCTAAAATGCCAAAAGAACCTCCAACTAAATTTGAAAGACGTTCAAGATCAAAAGCAAAAACTGATAATTAGTAATAATAATCTAAATCTTCATCATAATCATCTTCGATATTTTCATAATAATCATCATTACAATCATTACAATCATCATAATCATCATAATCATCATAAGTATCATCATAAGCATCATTATTTTTTTCAATCTCTTCTGATTCTAATTTTAGGAGATATTGTCTATCTAATTCTTCATAATCTATTTCAGATTTTGGTGGTGGATTAATAAACATATATTTATAATGATCTTCAACATCATCATCGCGTTTTTCAATATAATCATCATCATTAATTTTAACAATATTTGAAGTTGTATTTAAGTAATTATCTTTATATGAACGCATATAACTTTCCATTAATTTATGTTTAGAATAAGTATTTACTTGATTAACATAATAATTAATTAGAAAATTCATACGATGATTTAAAATATTATCTTTTAAATCTTTGCGTGTCATAAGAAAAGTCGAATAACAATTCAAATAATCGTTTAAATCATTATTGTATAGAAAATATTGAAAATTATTAAGCATTTTAATATAAATATTATTTATTAATATATATCATTTTTTTATTTGAAATAAATAGAATGTCTAAAATTAAAGTATTGGATAGATTTAAAAACTATAAAATAATTAATGAAATTATTAGGAAAAAAATAGAAAATGCAACAGATACTTGTTTAGTACCATTAAATGATAATACATTTTTAATTAATAATACAATTCATTTATTAAAGAGAATAGGATCTGAATCGTCTTATGGAACTGTTTATATATCTGTTATTAATAAACATAGCAAAGTTAAATTTATTACAAAAATACAATTAGATACGGGTGATTCTATTAAAGAAATTAATATATTGCGAATGTTAACCAAATATGCATATTTACATTTTAATATACATTTGCCTATTATGTATAATAATGTTAGATGTGATTTTTTTAATAAAAATAATAAGAAATTACCAGAAAAAATATTAGATAAACATTATAATGTAAATTCATATAATTCATTATTTATAGAATTGGCATGTGGAGATTTACAACAATTTTTAATAAAACAGCCAACTATAACAACTAAAGTTATTGATAATATATTAGCCCAAACTTTTGTATCAATATTAACTTTACATAGATTAAATATAATTCATAATGATACTCATTTAGGTAATTTTCTATATTTTAAAATATATAAGGGTGGTTGTTTTAAATATATATTTAAAGACATCATTTTTTATATTGAAAATATTGGTTTAAATTGGATAATAAGCGATTATGGATTAAGTAAGACAATAACACCATCATTAAATTATAAAAAATATATAACTAAAGATTATGATACTATATTAACTTTGATTATCGAATATTTAGTTAAAATTCAATTTGATGATATAAATATAATAAAATCATTAAGCAGATTCATTAGCAAAGGATTGGATAGTGATTATATATTATTTAAAATATTATTAAAGAATGAATTATTTATATCAAAACAACCAATAGGGCATGTAATAACAACTATAACATTATAAATTATTTAATTTTGAAATTACGTTATTTATTATTTCTTGAATTTTGTCAATATCAACATCTCTGCTATGTTTATATTGAATATAACAATTATTATTTTTAATTATTAATGTAATTCGATTATTAATTTTAAATTCAGTTATATTAGCAATATATTTTGAATTTAATTCATTCGTACATGCGAATGTATGTGTTGGTAATTTAATTTCATTATAAAATAATAAATAATAATTTAAGTTTTTTGTTTCATTTATAATTAATGTATTTTCTAATTTTCTTGTATATACATATTGACTGTCATTCGATAAATCATATACATAATTATAATTATTTCTGCAATAATAAGCCAATTCAGTAGTTTTAGTTTTTTTAAAATTAATATTAATTTTTTTTATTAAATCATCATTAATAATTATATTTTCTTTATTTTTATGCATTAAATATATGTCTATAATATTTGTATTGTCTGTAATATAACTTTTAATTGAAATCATTATTATTTAATAATTATTTATAATATCATTTTTTTATATTCAATATAAAAAATTGACTTTATATAGATAATTATTATTTTATGGTTGATTATAAACAATTAAATAAAAAAGATTTGATAGAATTATTAATAAAAGCCGATAATCAATATTATAATACAGGAGAACCTATTTATGATGATGATACTTATGATGAAATTAAAGATTATTTGCGTAAATTAGATAAAAAAAATCCTTATTTTAAGCGTATTGGTGCAGAAGTTGATTCAAAAGTTAAATTACCGTATTTTCTGGGCTCTCAGGATAAAATTAAGGATGATGAAAAAACGTTAAATAAATGGATTAGTAAATTTAATAAACCATTATCTTATGTTATTGGTGAAAAATTAGATGGTATTTCATGTCTTCTAGTTGTTAATAAAAATAAAATAAATATTTATACGAGAGGTAATGGTATTTATGGTCAAAATATAAATCATATTAAAGATTATATTAATGGTATTCCAGATCTCAAAGATATTAATATCGCTGTAAGAGGAGAGCTTATAATTAGCAGAGAGAATTGGGATAAAATTAAAGGTGGTACAAATGCCCGTAATGTCGTTGCTGGCGCCATTAATTCTAAAATATTACAAAAAGATATTTTAAAATTAATTGATTTTGTTGTATATGATGTTTTAGAACCTCGAAATACTATTTTAAATTCATTAAAATATGCATCATCATTAAAATTTAAAGTTATAAAATATATAAATGAGGATAGTGATTTAACAATCGAAAAATTATATAAATTATTCAAATCTTGGAAAGATAATAGTATGTATGATATCGATGGTTTAGTTATTACACATAATGATATTTATAAAATAAAATCTGGCGAAAATCCTAAATATTCATTTGCATTTAAATCGCTCCAAATGCATAAAGAAGTTGAAGTTGTTGTTAATGATATAGAATGGAATGTTAGCAAAGATAAATATTTAAAACCAATCATAAAATTTAATGAAATTAAACTTAATGGCGTTAATATTAAACAAGCTACTGGTTTTAATGCTGATTATATCGTAAAAAATGTTATTGGTATTGGTTCTCGTATTATTATAATTAGATCTGGAGATGTTATACCACATATTAAAGAAGTATTATCACCATCAACAAATGGAAAACCATTATTACCAGATGTTAAATTTAAATGGAATAAGAAAGATATTATATTGGATGATAATAATAAAAATAGAGAACAAGATATTAAAATTTATGCAAATTTTATGAAATCATTAAATATTAAAGGTATTGGTGAAGGTGTTATTACGAAATTATACGATAATTCATTCGATACTTTACAAAAAATTATTAATATAACTAAAGAGGAATTACTTAATATTGATGGAATTAAGGAAAAAAGCGCAGAAAATTTATTAAATGCTTTGAAAGAAATTAAAAATAAAAATTGCTTTGAATTGATGGTAGCATCTAATTTATTGGGTAGAGGATTAGGTGAAAAGAAATTGAATTTATTGATTGAAAAATATCCATTTATATGTAAAGATCAAGAAAAAACTTTAAAATTAACGGTTAATGATTTAAAAGATATTAATGGATTTGGTGATTTGACGGCTAAATTAATAATAACTAATTTGAAAACTTTTATAGATTTCTATAATTCCTTAAATATAACTAATATCGAAAAAAAACCACAAAAAATTAATAAAAATACTAAATATTTAAATAATATTTATGTATTTAGTGGGATACGTAATAAAGAATTAGAAACAGATATTATAGCTAATGGTGGTAAAGTTGCTAATACTGTCACTAAAAAAACTAATTGTTTGATTGTTAAAAATAGAGATGATGAAACAACTAAAGTTAAAAATGCTATATTATATAATATTCCAATTATAACATACGATGATTTTATTAAATAATAATAGAACATAAATATAAATAATGAGCTGTGAAGATAACAGTTTAATTGATGCAGCTAGTAATGCATCTAGATATGCATTACAGGAATTATATTTTCATATGAGACATGATAATTATGCTAATTATGATAAATATAATCCTGATGTAGATAATATATTTGACGCTGATTTAAAGAGTGATACCAGTTTAAGTAATTTTGAATTTAATTTTGATCCATCTAATATTAAGAATGAATTAAATCATTTATTTATATATAATAATGATGATAGTAATAATGAATTTATATATCCTAATTGTGCTGCTATAACAGCATCTTCTTGGTTTTCATCTAAACCAGAAACAAATTCATGTATTGTTAATCCAAATAATATAGTTTTACCAGATACACTTGTTTATCATAAAGATACTCAAACAATTACAACAAATTTTGTGAGTAAAGAACCAAGCTCAGTATATGCAGTTGATGAATATCGTGAAAAAAAGGCTTATTGTGAAAATGCATGGTATGATTGGTTAATTACGCCAAATTATTATTTGGGTAATGGGTATTTTAAAGATATTGGAAAATATACAACTGATGATATTTATAAATGTTATAAACCATGTGATGGAGATTCTATGCCTTATACTAAAAATGATGGTAGTTTTAATTGTATTCCAAAAAAATATTATGAAAATGGAATATTTAAAAATAAATATATGTTTTCACCAATCGATTTAATCAACATTATTGGTAATTTTGCTATGAAGAGAAATGATGGAAATAATATAAAATATGATGGATTAAAAAATTTGCATGAAATAATATTAAAATATAAAATTAGTAATAATGTTGATACTACTATGTTTAATATTCAAATTGCTTTAAAAACAAAGTTATTATTAAATGAAGATTATTCAAATATTTATGATCAAATAAAAAAAAACATTAATAATAATATATTAAAAAATTTTTCAAATACTAGTAATTATTATCCCGATTCTAAAGAATTTACATATTTAAACCCTATATTTAAAGAAACAGAACCAGAATTATATACATTAAAAGGATTAGATGCAAATAATTTATCGATACCACCCATTTTATTACATACATGGATATTAGCTAATTGTTTTGTTCCCGTACAATTTGATAATCCTGATTTTAATTATAAAGAGTTATTTTTAACTAAAAGTCCAGAAGTTACATATACTTCTAACCTAAATAAATTATTATTTACAAATATTTATAAAAATTTAGATGAACCTAATGATAATATTAAAATAAATAAAGCAATAAGATTAAAAAATATATTTTTTAAAGCAGTTAATATATGTTATGATAATTCAACTGCATTTAGCAAAAATATTATAGAAAAAACTAGAAGTTGTTTTTCTGATAAAGATTTATCAATAGAATCAGATAATGACTTGATAAAAATAAATTATAAAAATTATTATTTGTTTGATAATTTTGATAAGTTATTCACAGATGATTATTTAAATAACTATAAACCGCCCATATTTATTAACGATTTTAAAGATTATTATTCAAAAGTTTCACTCGATACTTATATTTCAGAAGGTGCTAAAATACCAGATACTTCAATAGAATCAAAATATAACATATATAAACTAGATAACAGGAGTTATTATTTCTATACAAAAGAACTTCTTGAATCCGATAACCAACCATTAGATACACCACCGATACCGATTGAAACACCTAAAGATGATAAAACGATAGATGATGAAATTAATATACCTAATTTTAATAATTTATTAATATTATTTTTACGAATATTAATAGTAGTTGTTATATTATATATTATATATATATTTTATGATATATTTGGTGAATCCATAGCATATGTTATTAATTTAATAACTATCAATATTAAAGAAATATATACTGATAGTATATTATCTTTAGGTGCTGATGATACTACATCATTATATTGGAGAAATAAATTAAAATTAGATAATGATAAAAAGGCAAATGTTCAAATGAAAGTTGATAAATTACAAAAATATATTGATAATATTAAGGATGAGAAAGATTAACAGCACAACTTGAAAATGTTTTTCTATGTAATTCATGAATACCATGATTTATAATAGCTGTTCTATGTTTTAATGTCGCATATCCCATATTTTTCAATAAATCATATTTATTTAAATCTGGATTTTCTTTTACTAATTCTATTATTTCATTATCATGATAATCTTTCGCTATAATTGAAGCGGCTGCTATATTTATGTATTTTTGGTCTCCTTTTGTTATACATTCATATTCTATAACATCACCATCTGCATCAGGATTTATAATAGGTCTAAAATAATTACCATCTACAATTATTGATTTGAAACTTTTATTTTTGTATGCTGTAAATAATGCTCGATGCATAGCTCTTACTGATGCTTGTAAGATATTTATATCATCTATTTCTTTTGGTGTAGCAATACCAATACCATATGTTATCGCTTTTTCTTTAATATATTTAGCTAATATAGATCTTTTATTAAATGACAATTTTTTAGAATCTTTTATTTGATTATATAAATCATCATCTAAATCGATTGGCATTATAACAGCTGCTGCTACTACATTTCCGAATAATGTTCCTCTACCAACTTCATCAACGCCTATACAATCTAAACTACTTTTTATATATGTCATTATATAATTTCATATTAAAATTAAAAATTGATTTTAAGAATATATATTTAGTATTTATATATAGACTTGAGATATGGAGGAATTGATGCATAATTTTAATAAAATTTTAGATGAAAAACGCGATGAAATAATATTAATTGCAAGTAAAAAAAAAGATAAAAAAATGACAGATATTAATAAACTTGATATTGATACGTCATCCACTTTACATAGAATTAATGTCGCACAAGAAAAAAAATATAAGGATTCGGCGCAATATAAAAAAAAGACGAATGAATTTAAATAAACGCCAGGAGATGTTATTAAAATTAAAAGAAAAACCGTTAATAAAGCAGAGAACAGAAGAATGGTATAAATTACGCGAAAATAGATTAACAGCTAGTGATTTATATGATGCTATTAATAATCCACATTCATTAGTTAAAAAGAAATTAAAAAATGTTTCATATAATTCATTCGCAATTCCTGCTTTAAAATGGGGTTGTATGTTTGAACCAATCGCAATTAATATTTATTCTCATATAAATAATACAAAAGTTAATGAATTCGGTCTTATTGTTAATGATAATATTGATAATTTTGGCGCATCCCCTGATGGCATTACAGATGAAGGTATTATGATCGAAATTAAATGTCCGTATAAACGTGAAATTAAAGATACTGTGATTCCTGATAAATATTATTATCAAATGCAGGGACAAATGGCTGTATGCGAATTAGATATATGTGATTATGTTGAATGTAAATTTATAACGTTAAAAGATGAAAATGAATATATTAATTGTTGTGATGAGAATCATAAACATGGTATTATTGCCGAATTCAAAGATAGAACATATATTTATTCAACATTTAATCAAGATTTCAGCAAAAACATCGAAGAAATGAATAAACATAATGATTGTATTTTAATTTATTGGAAATTAGAATTAATAAATACTCAAAGAATTACATTTGATGAACAAAAATGGAATAATAAGATTATTAAGAGTATTCAAAAATATTGCAATATATATGAATATGAAAAGAAAAATAAACCAAAAACATTATTTATTGAAGATAGTGATTAATAAGTTTATTTTTAAAATTTAATTTATAAACTATTGTATTACCTGTAAAATCATTTTCAATAAATTGAAATCTTTTTTCATTAAAAATTAGACCATCATAAAATAATATAATTTTTGCATAACTTGTATTTAAATCATTAATTTCTTCTTTTATTTTTATAATAGCATATATATTTTTAAGTTTTTTAAATGAATATCTAATTTTAGTTTTTTCGATATCTCCTATAATCAAATTAACAATATGTGTGTAATTTGTAACTACGCTATCAATAATACTAATATATATTGATGAATTAATTGTATTTAAATAATTTAAAAATTTTACATAATCATCTACGGTTGTTAATTTATTTTTAATTGATGAATATTTAATTAATAATTCATCATCGACTTTTTTAGATTTTAATACAATTTTTTCATCATTTTCATTAATGCTCAAATATGAATATTTATCGATAATCGTATATAAAATTAATGTTAAAATTATTATAATCATCGTTATTGCTGTAAAATTCATTATTCTATTTTTTTAAACTTATTTTTATTTATGAAGATGTTAAATACCCCATAATAGTTGTTGCTAAAACTGGTGAAATTGTTCCAGTTAATGTAAATGATAATGATGTCGATGTAGTTGCAGCAATTAGAGCAGTAGTTTTAAATTTTAATATATTATTTGTAAATGTAGTTGAACCTGAACTAATTTTGCTTTCTGTAGTTGTTATAGATGTTATTGTTGGTTGTGTTTGAAAATAAAAGTTAATAAATGCATTTGCAGGTATTGGTAAATTATTAAAAAATGTTATTGTTAATGTTGCTGGAGCTGGAGCAGTAATTGAATAACTACCTGAAATTAAAGGAGCTGTATAAATATTACTATTAATTTGTATTGCAGGATTTGTAGCATCTCCAAATTTAATGCTATTAGTTGTAAAATCAAATTCGGCTAGTGTTGGTGTTGGTTGTGGAGTAGTAGATCCTACACCAACTGGTGGAGTTATTCCTTTTATTTGCATTTTACTAATATTTGATGTATTATATTTAGAATTTGTTGGTGATATATTAAATACGTGATTATTATCGACATTCATAGCAGCACAATAATAATTATTTTTATCTTTTCCAGTTGTATTGTCACAGATATTAACATAATTATTACTTGATGTATGTGCTAAAATATTATTATTAGTTGATAAATTAGTTAATAAATTTAATTCAATATCATTTCTATCATATCCTGTAATATCATTTTTAAATAAATTAGACCCAATATTTGAATTATTTTTATCTCTTACTTCAACAAGATTATTTAAATTTGATTTGTATGTTTTTAAATTATCTGAATATTTTGATTCTAATGTTACGTGTTTATTTTTAATATCTGATATATCAGTATCTACATTATCCTGTAATTTATTAAAAGACTTTCTTGTTCTATTGATATGATCCTCCGATTTTGTTAAATTTTTATTAATATCTACTTTATATGATGTATAAGTATCATATACATATGCAACTAACATAAAAAATAGGAATATAAGTAATATTACAAATATACCTATGAATATTAATAAAAAATCATTCATTTCTAACATTTAATTATAAATTAATTATTTTAATATTTGGATCAATTACATCTTCAACCTTCTTATCATTATTTTCAACTTCTTTTTTATCATCCTCACCATCCTCATCTTCGTCACCATCCTCATCATCTTCATCGTCCTCATCATCTTCATCATCCTCATCATCTTCATCATCCTCATCATCTTCATCATCTTCATCATCTTCGTCATCTTCATTATCCTCGTCGTCCTCATCATCCTCATCATCCTCATCATCTTCGTCATCCTCATCGCCTTTATCGTCTTCATCATCCTCATCATCGTCATTATTACCACCTTTAGCTTTTGCAGGTCTTCCTCGCTTTTTTTGCGTTTTATCTTCATCGCATTTAGCTTGTAATTTTTTATACATTACTGATTTTTCTGTCATTTTTCGACCAGTAATTGGATTTATTAATTTATTTTCTTTCCATTTATTGCACATACTTTCAGTTATACCTCTTGTTTTCTCTTCTTTTTTAGCATCCGTGTTAGTATTAGCATCTTCGCCGACAGGGGGGCATTTTGATTTTAATTTTTTATACATAACAGAATTTTCTGTCATTTTTCGTCCAGTTAATGGATTTAGTAATTTATTTTCATTCCATTTATTACAAATACTATTAGTAATATCATTCTTTTTTTGCGATTGTGCTTTTGGTTCTTTTTTAATATTTTCGGTATTTTCTTCTGGGAATATATATTCTTCATCTATATCAAATGTTTCTAATTCTTCTGCTGGTAAATTAGTATAATCACAATTAAAACGCATTTGAACTCCCATAGCTTCCATTTCTTGACTTAATAATTTCATACAATAAGGTGTTTCAATTACTCCACTTTCATTTTTATTACATAATGGACATATAGTTGTATTTATTTTAGTTGAATAATTTGGTATAGTTCCGCATCTCTTGCAAACTTGCCATCTATATTTATCAGATCTTTCCATCATACTTTCCTGAATAAATCCTGCAATACCATGACTAATTAAACTATCACGTTCCATTTCACCAATACGAAGACCTCCTTCTTTACGTCTTCCACCAGTTGGTTGACGTGTTAATTGTGTCATAGGTCCTTTTCCTCTTGCATTTATTTTTTCAGCAACCATATGTTTTAATCTAAAATAATATGTAGGTCCTATAAATATTTCAGTATTCATTTGTTTTCCAGTTTGACCATTATATAATATTTCATTTCCATATTTATTAAAATTATTTTTTTCTAAATTATCATATATTGCTTTATGATCTATATCAATATAAATAGTTCCATCTCCTAAATATCCCTCTAAACAACATAATTTAGCATATACACATTCTACCAAATGACCGATTGTCATACGTGATGGGATTGCGTGTGGATTAACTATTAAATCAGGTTTAATGCCATCTTTAGTGAATGGCATATTTTCTTCTGATAATATCATACCTATTACTCCTTTTTGTCCGTGACGTGATGAATGTTTATCTCCAAATTCTGGTATCTTAATTTTTAACAAACGAACTTTACAAATTTTAGTATCTTCACCTATTTTATTATCAAAATATATTTTATCAACATATCCATAATGACTTTCATCACTCAATATAGAAACATCTGTATAAGTAGTTTCTTTAATTTGTTCTGTAAAAACACCTCGTTTAACTTCCTTAAATGAAGTTCTAACTAATATCATTCCCATAACTACTGCTTTTTCACCTCTTGATATATAAGTTCCAGCTTTAATAATACCATTTGCGTCTAATGCTTTATAATTAGCACGTTTATTACCAGATACTTCTTTTTTTACACGTACTAATTGTTTATTCTCATTTAATTCATCTACATAAAAATCAATAGGATTACCAAATATAACTTTTTCATAATCTGATAATTGTTTTTCAGTTGCTGTTAATGATTTATAATATGATAAATGAAATAAACCTCGATTTATTGAATTTCTATTTATAATTAAACTATCTTCTTGATTATATCCGGTATATGTCATTATAGCTACTATTAAATTTACACCATTAACCATATAATCACTACCTGTATATTGTGCATGTCGTGTATTTATTATTGGTCTTTGTGGATAATGTTGAATAAAACCGAATGTATCAAATCTTTTAGTAAAGTTAGTTGCATATATACCTATAGCTTGTTTTGTTTGTGCTGCATGGAAAACATTACGAGCAGCTGCGTTATGATTACACATAGGAATATTACCAGTAACAACACTTAAAATAGTGGATGGATGTATTTCGACATGTGTATGAAAATTATTAATTTCATTATTATACATAGCTATTAAAGAAACATCAGATTCTTGAGCATCAATATATTCGATAACGGCTCCATCTTTTTCTAATAATTCAGTAATTTCTGCGATTGTTTTATTTGCAAATAAATCTAAATTAAACGGATTAATATAATAATTTTTATAATAAATTTGTTCATTTCGTTCTTCGAATGGATAATATTTACCAATAATCATATCAAACCAATTTGAATATTTTTTCTTAAATATTTTAGCATTACCATTATTAACAACAATTAATGGTCTAACGGCACGCCCAGTTTCTGTAAAAATTCTAATTTCGTTATATGTTATATGCCATGATATTGATGTTAAGATATTAATAAATGCATTTCGACGATAAGCCCTCAAAATTCTTGTTATATTTATAGGATCATTTGTAATACCATACCAAGTATTATTAATAAAAACTTTTGTAATATTTCTATCTAATGGTAAATTATAATATTCTATTGGTATTACACCAATATCAATTAAACACATTTTTATAAATGATGGATCTGTTCCTGCTGCTACTTTTGTTAAAAATGCAAGATTTTTTAAATAACCAACTGATGCCCCATCAGGTGTTTCAAATGGACACATTATACCCCACTGCTGTGAATGAAGTTTATGAGGACTTGTTATTTTTAAACTTCTATCAATAGGCATATTGACTCTTCTCAAATGTGATAAATAACCAATATAACTAATTCTGGATAAATCTTGTACTCTACCTAATTCAGGGTCATCATCTGTAGCAAGACCCCAACGACCTTTTAAAGATTTAGCAAATGTATCAGCAATAAGAACATTTCTAATTAAACGATAAATATTATCTTTATTTATAAAATTTTGATAATTCTTATTATTTTTCCAAGCACCATAATAATAAAACTGGTCCATAGTATCTCGAATATCTTTACGCAATTTTGCATAAGCCTCTTGAAACAACTCAGCTAATAGAAATCCACTAATATTAATTCTTTTATAAAAATAATTATCACGATCAGTCTGTAATTTAATTTTCAAGCATACATTTATAAATTCTTTTGTTAAATATCCAAAAAATTTATGTTTATTATGAAATAATTCTATATTTGGTAAAACATCGGCTGATAATATATATTTAACATGATCTAATGTCTTATACTTCACTCGAAATTTAATATAATTTAAGGCGTCTTCTTGTGTATATACATATTTCTTCTCGCCATCTTTAGTAATATAATAATTATCACATAATGATGGACGAATAAAATTTTTAAAATAATTATCCTCAACTTCTGTATTATTAATGCCAAATATAGATTCATAAATATCTTTATCAGTCTCTAAACCTAATGCTCTAAATACTATAAATAATGGTATTTTACCTTCAACCGATGGTAAACTAATTAATATACATCCTTTTTGATGTGAATGTTTTTCGGTTATATCATCTGTATCTTTTACCAAATAAAATTCAACACTACGCGGTTTTAATAAACTTTCACCACTATCTGCACTACATCGAATAAAACCTTTATAACTAAAATTATCATCTTCTTTTAATTTATTGGTGAATAAACAATTTGTAGTTAAACTTTCTTGAGCTACTATTACTTTTTCCTTACCATCAATTATAAAATAACCACCACAATCATAAATACATTCTCCTAATTGTTGTAAAACTTTATTACCATTTCCATTTAATATACAGATATCACTATGCAACATAATAGGAATACTTCCTATTGCTACATTTTTTAACGTAGATGTTATTATTTCATCATCTTCATTAGTAATTTTAATATAAACATTTGCATATATATGAGTCTCGTATGTTAAATTTCTTAATCTAGCATCATTCGGTGTTAAAATTTTATTTAATGGTTTATCACCATCAGCATCTTTTGCTATAATAGTTGGATGATCTATAAAAATTTCATCAGACTTTTCGCCACCAACATAAACATCAACTTGCATAATTTTACGTGTATTATCATTATCATCGTATTTAATCATAGTTATGGGATTATAGGAACTTATGGTTTTTGGAATATAAGTTTTAATTAACTCTCTATAACTGTCTAAATGATGATTTGTAAAAGGATATTTATGATTTTTAAAATATAAATCTATTATTCCCCAGTCGTCCATTTATATTCTATATACATAAAAATATATATTAATTATTATATAAATATATCGGTGGGTCTGTATCTTTATCTATAATATTTGTTATAATAACATTATTGTTTGCATCAAAATTTTTAGAATTATAATAATTTAAATTATTTTTATATTTTTCAAATTCAATAATTTTATTATCTATGAAATCTGCGAAAGCTTTATTTGTAGCATCTAAAAATCCATTCGAAAATATTCTTATTTTACCATCATTATTAACATAAAAAGAAAAAGGACTTCGGCGTTTTTCATCTTTTAATATCAATTCAACATTTATTACACTTCGCGGTCTTAAATAATCAGTTTTTGGTTCTATGAAATTAACAGTAATTGTATTTGTAAATGACATAGATACTGGTTTTTCGAATGGTAATATATTTAAATAATAATAAATACTAGCATTTGTTCTAACGTATATTTGACCCTGTGAATTCATTTCTAAATAGTAAATATTGTTTTCAGAGTATTTACGAACATTAGGTAAAATTTCATCTCCTTCATTAAATACATAATCATCTGTTAATAATCTTGTTCCCCATGGTGCTTCAGTTGTATAATCACTATTTCCGGTATATAAGTATATTGGAAATACTACTTCTGGAATACCAGGATAAGTATTATTAATAAACATTAATTCTTTAATTATATTAATACTATATGTTTCGCTATAATGATTTTTTTTACCATCATTTAAATCGCTAGAATATTTTTCATTACGTAGAAAAACTGATACAACGTTATTAATAATATCTATTGGTGTTTGCTGTAAATTAGGATTATTATCAGCATTATTATCACAAAATTCTTTATTATATTTATTGGTACCTTTAGTTATTACACATTCTTCGTTAATTATATATTTTTGTAATCCATCTGTTAAATAATCTACAACATCTTTACTTTTTATTAATTCTTGTGGTGATTTATTATTATCAGTTGGCGATAGAATACCACATTTATATCGATTTGTTTGTGCCAAACATTTATTAGGTAAAAATGGCGACATTTTAAGAGCATTATTAGTATTATCACCATTATTATCAGATATTCTAGGTAATAATGAATTAAAATCTTCACCACCTGCTTCACTCAAACATCCTCCCTCATTACATAAAACCATTAAATCATCTCTATATCTAAAATTTGTTCGGTCTTGTTGTTTAATATCATTTATAATTTTATTAATAAAATCTTGTGAATAACCAGATTTACTGAATGATTTTCTAAATTTTTCTTCATCAAATGAATTAGATTCTGGTAATCCATTAAAACTAGTATCACTCAAGAGATTAATAAAATACGTAGAACTATTTAAAATATCTTTAAAATTAGTTATATATTTATAATCAGTTGTTATAAATGGAAAAAATATAATAACTTTAACATTTCCCTTAAAATCATATTTATTTACAGGTAATGAATTATACTTATTTTTTAAATCTGGATTATTCATTTTGTTTAGATAATTTTCAATATAATTTTTAATAGCTAAACAATATTTACTATTTTTAACTTCTATTGGTTTTATTTTATTATCATCAAATACACTACTATCATATTCGACTTTGCGAGAAAATGCCACAAATATTGGTTTTATTATTTTTATTGGTTCTGGAGATGGCGTTATCTCATTTAATTTATTATAAACCATTTGAATATTATTATTTACACTATTTTCAATATTATCCATCCTAGTATCGAATGTTATATTTAAGGAATTTTTTGGAATATGATAATTATTTTTATATTGTTCTTGTGTTAAAAATGCACATCTTATATATTTTAAATTATTAAATGTTAATGGTGTTTGTCTTATGGGATATTTATTACACTCTAATGTCTTATATTCAATTTTTGTACTACTACCACCCATCTATTATTTAATTATAATATGACATTATAATAAATGCAATAATAATAATTGATAAATATAAATATGTTAAACCAATATTAAAATTTATAAATAATCCATGTAATATTACTAATATAAAATAACAACATATTATCGTATAATAACCAATATTTGATTTAAGGCTTGATATCAAATCCTTATATATATATAAATTAGGTTCTATATATAACGTCGACAGATTTATATTATATAATTTATTTATATATAATAAAACTTTTGTTCGTATTTCATCATTCTTACTTTCAGTAAATAAAGATTTTAAATTAACTTTAATAAATATATTACCTTTAGCATCATCATATATATATTTATTATCATAATATCGGTTTGATATTATTTGCATTAATTTTATGGCGATTGTATCACCTGTCTTTAATATTAAACTATAATTAGTATCATCGTTTAAATATAAATCTAAATCAAAATATTTTAAAATATCATTATCATTTTCAGCTTTTAAAATTATATCGTTAATTATTTTATCATCGTATATATTCTCTATATTTCGAATACTAGGTTTTAATGTATTATCAATCATAGCTTTGAATTTTTCCTCGTTTTTTAACGTTTCTTTATTTATCCTGTAAATTATATTTAAAATTTCATATAATGATTTATATGATTTCAAATTAACATTATTAGGAATATCTGTTAGATATTTATATAATTTATATGCAAAATAATAATATAATAATATGAAACCTAAAAATACAAATATATACACACTAAGATTTTTAATTAAACATATTAAAAATATTGGTAATAATATACCCAATAGATATATAAATATCGTAAAATAATATATATATCTACTATATACATCATTATCAATATCTAAAAAATATTTATGTAGATTGTATCGAAGTTTATAAAATTCTTCCATTCTAAATAATAAAAAAATAATAATTTTGAAATTTAATTACAGCCGGTTTCTAATTGATTATAATAATCAACTTTATATGTTATAGAATATAATATTATTAGCGTAAATAATATTAATATTAATATCAAAAATAAAAAATAATATATCATATTATTTAACTATTTTTATAGAATATTTTAATAATATAATCATTTATTTTTAAATAACTATTTATTATATTAAATATAATACGTGGAAATACTGACTCGCCTGCATTTGATGCTAATTTCATAATTACATATACACATATATAATTATATATAAATATTGTAATTATATATATACATGCAAATAAAAATCCATAAAAGAATCCAGGATATGATATAATATATTTATTAATTTTACCCAAATTTTCGCTTATTTTCTCATTTATAGGTGTAAATAATTTAACTTTAGTATCATCAATATTTTCATAGAATGGTAATTGTTCGTGATAAGGTTTAATCATTTTTCGCTCATTTGCACTTAATAATGATATAAATAAGATCTTATCTCTGTTATTATCTGTATCAAAATTATAACTTTTTTTCATTTTATATTTCAAATAATCTATTATATCATTTTTACGCGACATATCTGTATTTTCTTCAAAATATACATATATATCATATACTAATAAATATTGTATTAATAAATTCTCATCATTATTAATTTCATTTAATTTAGCTATTTCAGCTTCTATTTGCTCACTTAATAATTGTCTTTTTGATGTATCTGTTAAATTATTGAAATATGTATCTATATCTATATCACTTATTTTTGGCGCAATTAAAATATTATTTAATGTTTGTTCGAATATTTTATCATTTCCATTAGTAGTTTTATAACTATTAAATGCTATTTTTTTAAAAATAAGTTTATAATATATGAAATGTATCAAACTAAATATAAATATTAATCCTAATATTACTAATATTGTGAATTTAGGATCAATATCACTAATATTTCCTTCAAATTTTGTATTACGTTGTATTAATACATAAAATCTAAATAATGCATAAATTATAATATAAAATAGCAATATGTATATTATATATATGGTTATATTAAATACAGATAATGCCATAGATTGTTCTGTTAAAACATTCAATATATCTCCTTGATAATTATCTTTATTGCAATTCAATATTTCTCTAACATTATATATTAATGTATTGCTATTTGCAGCATCTTTATTATAAAAATAATTAATAATATCAAATACTATTTTTATTATTAAATTAATAACATTATATAATGATATTATTAATACAAATATATAAAAAAATACTGCAATATACATTAAAATTAATATAACTAATCTAAATATGTCTGAAATAGGTGCAAATTCTATAATTTTTGAATAATATGTATCTATTTTATTTCTATTAGCTACATCTTTTATTATTGCAGCAGAATTATCGTCAGTATCAGTATCAGTATTTGTATAATATTTTCCAATAATTTCTTTATTGTCTGTTGAATATTTTTTTTGAAACTTAATGAATTTCGAATAATCTATATTTAATTGATTATTATATTCATAATATTCTTTAATTTTTTTTATAATTTTATCTTTTTTTTTTTCATCTAATTCATATATATCACTACTATTATCTTGTAATTTTATA
>Ga0209596_1000843_pt1 | contig 27511 bp, 33 predicted proteins | sample M_130807_MF_Meta_FD_187314 | JGI IMG/M metagenome (GOLD analysis project Ga0209596, IMG submission 187314) | Freshwater microbial communities from Lake Montjoie, Canada to study carbon cycling - M_130807_MF_MetaG (SPAdes) (version 2) | ecosystem: Environmental > Aquatic > Freshwater > Lake... | reverse complement strand
ATTTTATCTTCAATCCAATCTGCTTTGTCTTGTGGGTTATTAGATGCCAATGCGACTACATATATACCTTCCAATCCAATATCTTGTAAATAATCCTTAACAGGTTTGTATGCACTTCTAGCAGTTAATATTACTACCTTTCTTTCACCTTCTGCAGTTACAACTGTTTTTAATAATTTAGTAACGCCTTTAATTTCTTGTGGTTGTTTAACTTGTTCAAAATCTGAAAAATCATAATTGTCTCCGTCTTTTGGTTCATACACTGCGTATTCACCAGGAGTTAATTTTGATTTTTTTCCGTCTTTATTTGTAATGTATATGTGAGATTTTGTTTTAACTAATGTATCGTCAAAATCAAATATTCTTAATTTTTTGGTTTCTTCTTCTTGCAATGGTGTGAATGCGTTTACCATTGGGTTTCCGTAAACTTTACCCAACTCAATATTACGACCATCTAACTTTGCAAATCGTTGGCCGAAAAAGAATTCTTTAAGTAAATTAACCATTTAATTGTTTCTTTGTCTTTGGTAGTGCCTTTTCTAACTTATCGTTTTCTTTATTAAGGAACTCAACTTTAACACTCAATGCTGCTACTTCTTTTGTAAGATTTAATACCATACTACGAAGTTCATCTTTTTCTTTTGATGCAGATTCTAATAATGCTTCTAATTTAGAGATACGGTCTTTACAATCGTGTCTGATAAACTCATCATCTTTTTCTTTACGAAATGCTCTTTTTTCGTAGTATCTCCATGCCGATGTTCCACCTAATACGGTTATTGCCGTAATTATTACTGAATACATATTTTCCATTACTTTTCTCCTAATTTATGATAGCCTGTGTTGGCTTGGTTAATAAATTGCATTGCCTGTGAAATGTGGTCTTGAATCCAACCTGGTAGATTTATTTCTTCTTGACCTACTTTACCTTTCAATTCCGTTGCGTTTCTAATAATATCGTCTAATTGGCTACCTGCCATAGATACTTCGTGGTCTTGTGTTTCAGGACCTTCATTTATTCTACTTTTAAGTAGTTCGGTCATTTTATTATAGACCTGTTCTCCACCATCCTCACCTAAACGATATGCTCCACCCAATTTTTCATAGATTTGAATCTTATGTTTCATTGGAAGCTTTTTTTCATTTACTGCTTTCCAAATCTTTGGATGTGTTATTTCAAATTTCATATTAAATCTTTTTGTATATACTCATATAAATATTGAAAAAATTCTAAATGGCCAGTTTTTCCAAAATGTCTATCATCATTTGTTTGCCACCACTTTGGATTTGAATTACAATAATCAATCCAACAGGTTTCATTAAATGGTTTTATATAACTTTTTTGATTATTTTTAACCATTTTATTAAACAAAGGCAGACCACATTTATCCATATTCCAAAAATAAACATTTGTTGTTATATTTTTAATAGAATCAATTATAAAATTATATTGTAATAATGCATTTTGTGTATATTGCATCATTCCATTTGTGTTTATTATTTTTTCCTGATAGAAGTTTATTTCGTTTTGTGTAAATCCTTCCGTATTATTATTTCTTAAATCTATTCCTATGTTTTTCCAAAAATCATATAATCTATCATAGAATGTGATGCCAATTATAACAATATCATCTTTATCAAAATTTGAATTATTATAAATTGTATTTAATATTCCATAATTTGATATTCCTGCTGATGCGAATGATTTTAATTCATAACCCAATTTATTTGATAATAATATTGGCCAAGAATCTTCCAATTGGATTTCATTTATTGTTGAAAAATTCGTAGAAAAAGAATCACCAAATATATACAAAGTTTTCATTAGATAACTTTTTTCTCAATTTTTATTTTATCTCTTTTAGTTTTAGATGTTGCAAATGCTAATAATGTACATCTTTTATGGTCACCAATAATTTTTTCTACTGCGTGTGACACATCAAATATTTTTAAATCTATAATTGCAACTTTTCCAAATTTAGGAACTACTTTATATTGAGTAAATCTATCTTTATCATTTGGATTTTTTGTATTTCTTAATATTAAATTACCACCCCAGTCTTGTTCCCATTCATCATTTAAATAAATTAAGATTGCACAAGTATTTTGATATTCGTCACCTTGCCCATCATTATGGTCTTTTAAAAAACATCCTTCGGAATAGCAAGTCCATTGTAATCCCATATTTACATTCTTTTCATTTTCACCATAAAAATATTCTGATATTCTATAAAATACATTGTCAAATGCATTTTTATCTTTTATATGTTTGGTTCTGCTAAAATCTTCAGAATTTGTTGGTAATCTTACTGCATATAACCACAATTGAGGAATATGTTTTTCATCATATTCTTTAATAATTTCATTTTTTTTATTATCAGATTCTGCAAATGAATTAAAGTGATAATTTTTATTCATATCAAATTCATTATCTGGTTTATAATCAAATCTTACTGAATTAAATTCGTTTAAATATTGTGTATCTCCATCAATATATTTTAAACTTTCAAATAAATTATAAAATTCTTCATTTAAATCTTTTAATTCAAAATCACAATATCCGTTTAATTTTAGTGACTTCTTTGATTCTTCTAGTGTCATTATTGTTTGTTTTTTATTAAATTTTCTAATCCTATGTGAAACATTTGTTCATTATACTTTTTATATTCTTCTCGTTTGTCTATAAATTGTATTTTACCCTTATAAGTAGTCATTCTGTCAAAATAATTTTCACAAACAATAATATTTTTTAATTTGAATTGTTTTATAGTAGGGTCTTGTAATATATTTGCACCCCACATTAAGTAGGTATCATCTAATCCATAGTGTCCATAGTTTTCTGGAAATGGAATTGCCTTCATTAATTCTTTTGATATTAATGCGAACCAACCACCTCCAAATTTCATATATGGTTGATGAGGAACATTATTACGAACTTCTTCTAATATGGGTTCTCCGTAAATAGTAGCATCAATGTGTGGGTTATTGGTTGCCTGATATCCTATTGGTTTGGTTATAAATCTTTCATTAACCAAACAATCCCATGTAGAATCCCATTGTCTTACTATTTCGGGAATAGATACAAATTTAGTAATCCCAACACTTTCAATTATGTCTATTGAGTTGATTGAATGTGCTAATGTTAGTGGGTCAAATATAATATCGGTATCTAACCATATATAATATTTTGAATCGGAATAACCCGATAATCTTCTCATTGATGTACAACCATTAATAGTAGTTGTAGTTTCAAAAATACTAGGAGATGCCCAATCCGTTAAGGGTTTTAATCCTAAGAATTTTTCAGTACATTCTTCTTTAGTAACATTACTTTTACTCCAATCAATTATCTCATCCGAAACGCACATAACAATATTAAATTTAATATTATTACATTGTTCTTTTGTTAGATAATCTTTTCCAATATCTAATCTATTTAAAGATTTTTCTAAATCATCAATGTCAGTTGGTGCTATCCAAATTACAATTTCTATCATATCAATTCTTTTACTTTTGCCATTCGACCAAACACACTTATTTGATTTTGCCCTATCAATGGTAGATTATTTGTTAATAAAACCAATTGCTCTTTATCAATCATATATTTATATTCATCTTTTATCTCAACAGGCTCTCCGTTTTTAATTTTGTTTTTAATATAATTGATAAATGTATTTGGATTACTTCCCCATGTGATATTGCCAATTCTAATAATATTATAGTTTTGAAAATTGGATTTTATAAGTAATTCCATTCTGCGTTTATGAGTATGATATTCGTTATTTTTATTAATATCATCTAATGCAATTGTACTGAAATAAAATAGACATTTAGTTTTATCTTGTTTATCCAATAATTCCATTTCACGTTGAAATTCCGTTTCTTTAGTTTCAGTACTTTTTGAAACACCAGCTGCAAAGAAAATTGCCCCCTGTCTGTCGTTTAATACGGAAGCTATATCACCTCTACCTACAATCATTATTTGTATTTGTTTGTTATTAAAGTATTTAATTCTGAATTTCTATCGTATTGATGTACTAATACAAATGGAACATCACCGTTCATAACTAAATCATTTTCTATTTTAAAATCAATCTTTGTAGTTCCAACTTGTAATGCAAAATCTGAATTAATATCAACTTTATCTTTTATAAGTTCGTTGTGTATTACAAAATTAAAAGAACTTTGGTCTGTAAAATGTCTAACATCTCCTGATTGAGATACTAACCAATTCAACATTAATAAATCTTTTACTAATTTATGTTTTCCAGCAATTACTCCTACATTAGCAATTGTGTTTGATTTAATCCAATCCCAAAACATCGGCCCATATCCTTCGTGGATATTTTTGTGACCCCAAGGTTCGTTCTCATATGTAACACATTCAGATGCACAAATTATTTTATCCTTATTAGTCAATCTTAACCAATCGGATGGATTTGTTTGCCATACAATATCTCTTACATCTGTTGTAATTATATGATTCCATTCTCTCACATCATTCTGTAAGAACCACCACATATCAATTAATCTTCTCATATGAGGATGACCTTGTAATTCAGCACCATAACATTCCCAAGCTTTATCTGTTAAATAATCAATTGTTTCTTTTGGTATGTTATAGCATATCATCACCTTATCACCATCGTAACCACAATCGTTTAGTGATTCAATGTATATTTTAATCTTTTCTGGCAAATAGTTTGCTATTGCTGATATAACTAAATCTTTCATTATAACTTTCTAATTTCTTCTATATCTTTTAAATAATCAACTATTTCGTAGTTTTTCCAATTGGTATAGTTAGGATATAAATCTGGTCGTTCGTGATACCAAGCTTGTACCATTTGTTTATTCTGAACAACATTAAATCCACCGGCCATAATAACAAATTGTCCTAATGAATCTGGCCAACCAATTAATTTATCATACGATGCAATCATATCATAATTTAATTCTAATATGTGTCTGAATTTTTCCCAGCTAATAATCCATTTTTGACAATCTATGATAAATCCACCACTAGCACCATATCCTTTGTTACCAAATATATTTAATGGAACATCGGTATTACCACCTATTTGTTGAATTATATACAATATATTTTCAGTTATTATATTTGCATTATATTCTAAAACTGCTATTCCAAATTCGTTATTTTTAATAATGCTGATTGGTTTTATAATAAAACTATCTTCTTCTAATATAACCATAAATTTAGAATCGGATTTTTTACAAGCCCAATATATGTTATCACACCAAAGTAATGCGTTATCTTTTGGCCAACAATCTCTATCACTTTTATGATTTTGAAAACTACCAGGATATCCTATTTGAAATGGATTTTTATAACATTCTGCATTATATTTTTCAGCTACTTTTGTATAATTTTCAAAATCACCATTATCATCGACACTAATATTAATATCTCCGTCAGGATAGAACTCTCTAAATTTTCGGAAAGAGTTATCAGCTGCTTCCCAATTTTTATAACCCCAAAGATATGCGTTTAATAACTTATTCATGTCTTGTTAATGTGTATATGTCATTTATGTGACTTTTTTTGAATTCATCACAAACTATTTTTACATTATCTTTACCTACCTGATTACACATTGGTATATAAATATTATGCATTGCAACTCCAACTCCATGTGGTGGATTGGTTTCCATTTCTATAATTGCATCTATTAAATTTGATGTCATTGAATGTGGGAATACTATAAAGGTATCACTTACAATGGGGACATGAGTAAATTCAGGTTCTCTCCATAAATAATTACATTTATTCAAATCATATTCATATTCTTTAAATGGATTTTTATTAAATGATATATCAAATCTTGTTGATATTACTAAATCCAAATCTTCATTTTCCAATTCATACAAACTATTAATATAAGTTACTGATATGGTTTTCATTCCATTTTCCAATTTATCACCACCGCCTAATTTATTATAATTCGGGTCTAAAAATGTTGATTTTTTGGGATTGTATATTTTTATAATATCTTCTTTTTTTGGAGAGTCATATGTAAATAAATAAAAAGATATTTCATGTCCTTCTTCTTTTAATGGATTTACAACATTAGTCATAAAACCATCAATGGCATCTTCATAATTTCTATATCTACCAATCTTTCCATCGTTATATGAAACTCCTACTAAATTAATTCCTATTTTCATTTATAATCGTTTATATAATCTGAACAAATTCCTATGCAATCATCTAAATTATCATTATTGATTTCCGGCATAACCGCAATACTACCTTTGATTGGTTGTTTGCCAGGATATGCCCAAACTACATTCATTGACGTAAGTGTTAGAGTATCTCCTTCATGCCAAAAATAGTGATAACTATTAAGCATATTAAACCATTCCACTGCTTCTATATTTTTACAATGTATCCACAAATGTTGCAATCTTTCACTAAACCAATGTTGTGAAACACCATATTGTGGTTTATCATGTCCTAAAAATAATTGACCTTCTACCATCCACACATCAATCTCTACATCAAATCCATCTGATATTGCTTTGTCGATGTATGCTGGTTCGTTTTCATATGATTCAAACTTTCCGTTTGTGTTTCCTCTATGTGATATTAGTATCATTTCTTATTTTCTAAATAGTAATTTAAATCTTCAGGTGTACCCAATCCCCACATCTTATCAATGTTAAATGTTTTAATCTTTTTACCATCAGCAATTGCTTCATTGAAAGTTGGACAAGTATAAAATTCATTATTGGTTCTAATGTTCTTACTAATCATTTGTTCTGCGTACTTTACATAATCAGAACCTTTGGCCCAATAGTAAACACCAACAGTTGCTATATCTGAAATAGGATTCTTCTCTGCTACTTCCGTTACATATCCATACTCATCCACTTTAGCGAATGACCATTTAGGGTGTGTCGCTTTGAATGTTAAAATGCCACCATCAACTTTTTGTTCAATCATCTTATACATAAACTCATTGGAATCCCATTCTACGAATTGGTCGGAGTTTGCCATAACCAATGGTTCATCGTTATCAATGAATTCTTTGGCTAATAGGGTCGTACACGCTGCACCTTCTGTAATACCATCTACTTCTACTATTTTACAATTCGGAGTGATTAAGTTTAATAGGGTATCTAAGTTGTACTTCTCTCTATGTTCTTTCTGAACTACATAAATGTATGTAGCTTCTATGTTTAAATTATCAACAACGACCTGAATCATTGGTTTTCCTTCCACATCAATTAGTGGTTTTGGGAATGTGTAACCTGCTGCTTGGAATCTACTTCCTGCCCCAGCCATTGGGATAAGTACATTCATCTTACCACCTTGCCATTTTGGTATGCTCATAACTTTTTTAGTTTCCTCTAATTTACGAATAATTTTTGATATTACCAAATCTTTTGGATTATCTACTCTTAAAACGTTTGCTCTACTTCTACTTGCTGCCAAAAGTCCATGTGGAGAATCCTCTACAATAAGAGTTTCTTCAGGCAAAACACTCATCATACTCATTGCCTTCCAATACATTTCAGGATGTGGTTTAGAGTTCTTTACATCCTCATTAGAGATGATTAAATCCATATACTCAATTATACCTATCTTTGCTAACATAACCAACACAGACCTTCTAATTGAGTTTGAAGCACATGCTAACTTATAACCTCTATTACGAAGTTCTTTAAACAATTCAATCTTCTCTAAATCTGGTTGTAATTCGGATATAGCCTCAATTGTAAGTTGTTGTTTTCTATTCCAAACTGTTTCGTATGTATCTCTATCTAATCCTTTGTTTTGTGTTAATAACTCCAATTTTTGATTGGTTTTTAATCCATCATATATGGATAGGTGTTCTGCTTCAGTAATTACATATTTGTTACTTTGTCCAATTTCCCATAGGGCTTTATTTAGAGTATCGAAATGTATTTGTTTAGCTTCTACTAATACACCATCTAAATCAAAGATAATTAATTTTGTCATTATTTTCCGTATTTTTGCCAGTCATTATGTTTAAATAATCCTTCACCATGTGCAACTCCAAATTGTTGTTGTGCCCACCATTTACTAATATTTCCTTCCAATGCAATTCCTTCACCTGCAAATTGTCTAACAGTTTCTAAATAAAAATCTTTCTTATACATTGTTGGGTTATTAGTCCAATTACCCCAACGAGATGTTGTTATAAAATGTTGTCCTAATTTTTGTATCTTATCTGGAAATTCAATGGATGGGTCTAACCAATGTAACGAATCTAAAAGATGTGGTGATGTACATCCAATCTCATCATCATAATAAGTAAGTTCTTTACCTTTATTTCTAAATGAAAAATGTGGATTACCAGGTTGCTCTCTATGTCTATATCTAACGGCGTTTATAGGACACTCATTTAATAAGTAAGTACCATCTTGTAATCTTTCATATGTAGTTTCACTATTTTCAATTAAATTCCAATCATGTTCTAATACTAAAACATAATCGGTTTGTGCATTTTCAGTTAAACGAATGAATGCCTGTCCTATTCCTATATTCTTTTGTAACCCTATGAAATCTAAACCAAAGTGTCTTGCAATTTCCATATCTTGTGGTGTTACTTCCTGAAATAGGATAGTCACATCATTTACCATATCGAATAAACCATTTTCGTAATAAGTAGTTAGTGTATCTACTAATACTTGTCCACTATGCCAAGATAGTATTCCTATACTAATCGGTAGTTTTTGCATTATTTTTTGTTTTCCAAAATGAATAAATTCCATTATCAATTTCGTAGGAAGGCCAGCTAAAGATTTCTCGCTTAGGCTGTTTTTTGGCCCATTCCCACATTTTTGTAAGGCCTAATTTTAAATTATTTTTATGTTCAAATCCCAAAATATCTATTGATTTTTGAAATGTTGGTATTGAATTTTTTACTTCATGTCTTCCCTCTTTATAAACAACTTCGCCACTACCTATAATACTTTTTAATAATGAATTTGCTTTATTTACACTCCATTCTTCGACTCCACCTAAATTGATAATCTCTTTAGATGCCTCTGGTCTAATTGCTGCGTTCCATAGTGGTTCAACTATATCATCTATATAACTAAATGCTCTAGTTTGTTCACCATCACCAAATATAGTCATTGGTTCTCCATTCAAATACTGATGCATCCATATACCTAACACATTACGATATTTGTCCCATATGTTTTGTTTAATACCATATACATTATGTGGTCTTATAATACACCAATCTAATCCATGTTGTTCTCCTGCAATTTGTATATCCATTTCACATGCATACTTTGCTACTCCATATGGGTCGATTGGTTTAGGTATTTGTGTTTCATTAAACAACCCGCCTTCACCATATCCATATACTGCGAGTGATGATGTAAATATCAATCTTTTAACATTATATTTTATACAATTATTTACAATTCTGGAAGTTGCTACTAAATTATTTTGGTAATTATATTGTCTAATAAATGGTGATAATCCTTCTGCTGCATATGCTGCAAAATGAAATACATAATCAAATCTATGGACATCGAATGCATTCTCTATTGGATGTTCTATTAAATTTTGTTGCCAAAATATTACTTTTGGATTTACATTTTCTCTATATCCTCCCGATAAATCATCGATACCAACTACTTCTACATTTGGTATATTTTCAATAATCCAGTCGGCCAAACTACTACCCAATAGGCCTGCTACTCCTGTTATTAAAATTTTCATATTTTTCTATTAATTTATCAACTCTTTGTATTTGTGTATGATTTGCTATAACCTTTGCCATTCCGTTATATGCAATTCTTTCTCTCTCTTCTTCATTTTCATTATAGTAGTTCATTTTTTCAATACAATCAAACATATCATTATATAAAACAATATCTTCACCATCTATAAATAATTCCTCTAAACCCCTACTTATATCTAATTTATCCGTTAAGACCAATTTACCACAAGCCATACCTTCAAAAATTCTACGAGTGATTTCACCCCATCTACTATTTTGAATAACCATCAAACCTTTATTTAAAAATTCAGTATGTTGTTTTGCATCCATACCATTTTGATTTCCAATTGCACCTTCTGCCCAATTTGTTAAGTGGTCTAAGAAATGAGAACCACCTCTACCTCTACTTGTTACTGCCACATATTCGGGTTCTAAATTCATTGGAAATTGAAACATCGTATCTGCCCAATGTGGAACCCAATCGGCATTTATACCTCTACTTCTATATTCTTCTGCAGATTCCTTATCGGGAGTAATTGTATAGTGAAATCTACTTGCTTTTGGATAGTTTCTTTCAAAGTTTTGTGGGTCATCACCACTTTCTTGTATCCAAAATGCATATGGTTTTAAATTCTTATCTAACCATTTAGAATCAAACCTACCCCAATCCATAAACAATACAATATCCGTTGGAATATCTTGTTGAATCCATAATTGTAATTGAGAATCATCACCATCGGGTATTTGTACTATTTCGGTTTCCCAACCTCTTTCTTTAAATTCATTTAATAAAGACAATGGTGTAGACCAAAGTTCATTTGGTTTATGGTCATATATAAATGTTATTTTCATAAAGTATCGTAATAATTATTTTGTCTTTCTTGTCTGTCTATTGTCTTAGGATGTCTGATACAATATATTTCATCTGCTGGAAAATTTGTATATGATTCAAACCCAACTATTCTTTCATGTACCTTACCACTCCATCCAATTTTGTCAGAGTTTTTGTAGATACGAGTTTGAACATCTGGGAAATTAACCCAACCTTTTTCATTTATATTCCATCCCCATTTTTTAATATGTGTTTCAGTCAATCCTTCAACCGTATTGATTCTTGGAACAACAATCATATCCTTATCCGTATTACTATCTAACAATGCTTCCATATTTACAATCAAATCCGGAGTCAAATACTCATCCGCATCTAATTGAAATATCCATTCACCCTTACATTGTGAATTTAATAAGTTTTTCCATTGTGCAAAATCGTTATCAAATTCGGATTCAATAAGTGTAATGTGGTCTGCGTTTGCTTGCAATTCCAAATACTCTACTAATTCAGTAGGTGATTTTGGTGTGTCTAATAAAACAACTATTTCCGAATTTTCTTCTTTGTAGTTTAATAATTGATTTACCAATCTAATAGTTTCTTCGACTTCATTACAAGCCGTTATTGCGTAACTTAATTTCATTAAAATATTTTTTCGTCAGTTGAATTTGTATAACTAATTGAACTACCCGATGGGAGTGATGTTGTAGTTGATGTTCCAAATCTATTATAGTCGGTTAACAAACCACCCATAGGGATTGTATTGTCATCCACTTCTGCTAACTTTTCTTTTAAGTTGTCCCATTGTTTTGGAGTAATGTTAAATTCATGTACTCCGTCTGTAAATCCTTTTAACCAACTAACAAATTCTTTTGATGTCATAACTATTTACTTTTTATTTGTGATTTTGGGTCTATTCCTTCTACATGTTTATTTTTTGGCGTCATCAAATCAACATCCATATCCAATTCTAATATTCTTCCAAATCCATCTAGCTTATATGTTCTATATGCGTTGTCATTTATAATTGGAACTTTTTTAACAATTGATTGATATATTTTTTTTGAAGAACCTTTTACTTCTAATAGTTCGGTTTCTTCATTTACAAACTTACCAAAAAACTTTTTTATCAAATCAGGTCTAACATCTGTTACTTTTACTGCATGGACAATGTTCTTTGCTCTCGATACAAATAGTGTAAATATAATAGGTGCGGTTGCTTCTGTATATCTACCTTTTGTTCCATCTACATATTCATATTCTTTTATTAGATAAAACTTAGCCCTTACCATTTGGTTTGGCATTACAATATTTTTATCATCTATGTACCTACGATATATTGGACTATATTTACTCACTATTTATTTAACATTTTCAATTTTGGTAATTGTAATTGTTGAAACTTTGGTTGTATCTTACTATAAATACCATACTGATTTAAAATAGTATCAAATCCTTCTGTCATTTTGGTTAGACTAAATTTTTCTAAATTATGTTTTCCCAATTTAGATGATTCAGTTTTATATTTCTCATAATTCTTATAAACATCTTTCATTGCAGTTAATGCTTTTGAAATATTTACATTAAACCATTGTGATTCTTTTAAAAGGAATTGGTCGGCTGCTGATTCATGTACAGGTTTCAATTCACCTTCTAATAATACTGCACCTTGTTTTAAGAAATCAATATGTCCACTCCAATTACTTACGATAACCGGCTTACCTGTCAAACTAAATTCTAAAAGAGGTCTACCAAATCCTTCACCTTTTGTAAAGTTTAACATTGCTTTTACCTTTTTGTGTTCATACAACCCATTCATTTCAGATGGAGTTAAGTCACCATGTAAAAGATAAACTGGAACTGACTTATAATCTTTTCCTAATACATCTTTTATTTTTTTAATAGTAGTTTCTCTATCAATAACACTAAATCCTGCTGAACTGGTTTTAAGAACTAATGCTGGTTTAACCTTTTCGTTTTTGAATGCCATTGCAAACGATTTAATCATCATTCCCACATTCTTTCTATCTTCACCCAAATCACCTCTTAACCAATGTCCTACAAATAGAAATGCGAAATCTTCTTTGATTGCATCTAATTCAGTTACATTCACCACATCATCGGTTCCAAAATCCATTTCATCAAATCCTTCAAAGAGAATTTCAACAGGTTTTTGAATTCTATGTTGTGCTATTAATTGTTTTGTATTGTTGTCGGCCTCATTATAAACACTATCCACTAAACTCTTTTTTGAATGTTCAGATGGTACTATAATTAAATCCATTCTATTACAACCATGTACCCAATCTAATGGACAATGTGTTGTTTCAATTGCTGCAGTAATTCCAATGTTATAATGTCCTACTGCTTGAAATTCATTTGGTACAGTAACCTGAATATAAATGTCAGGCTTTTGTTCTACTTTTGGAATAATACTATCAACTATCCACTTATGAAATGGATTGTCATAATTAAGTGAGTCCATTGGAGTATTGCCCCAACGAGTGCTGATAACTTTGATTTCAAATTTATCTAATTTATAAAGAGAATGTAATAAATCTCTCGCGTGGTCACCATACCCACTTCTTGTTGCTATTGGTGCCTGAAATACTAATGTTGGTTTCATACTATAACTCTATTAATTTAAATTTTTGTTTTGGTTTCCAATTTTCAAATGCTCCTTCCATACCATCTACTAATTCTTTACACATTGCTTCTCTACTTAACAGACCTTCACCCATAAAATGTTTTCTACCTTTTAGTGCAGCTTTATCTCTATCTTCTTTTGGCATTTTATACCAATCCATAATTAAAGGAGTAATATCTTCAAAGTCAACTCTATCATCAAAAATGTATGGAGTAGGAACTGAACCTGTTGTTGAACGAACTGGCCAAATTGGTTTAACCCAATCTCCCCAAACTACACCTGCTTTTTTATTTCTATCATGTAAAGAACCAATTTCAACATAATCTTCTGCAGTTATCAATTTACCCGTACCTTTGTCTCTAAATCCACATTGGTCTTGTAAACCACCTGTAACCGTTAATATGATTGGTGTTCCTGCCATTACTGACTCTGCCGTTGCTAATCCAAATCCTTCGTTTGATGCTACATTGATTGTCACATCACCTATATTATATAACCAATTTAATTGTTCTTCGGAATATCTATTTGGTGCAAATACTACATTGGTTTCAGGTGAACAACATTCTGCAATTGTTCTTGGTAAATCCGTTCCATGTTCTTCAACAGGAGTAGTGTGCATTAATAAACATACTTTACTTCTTTGTTCAGGAGTAAGTGCTTCTACAAATTTATCGAATGCAAGAATTACATCAACCGGTTGTTTTCTACGAATATTTCTATTATTCCAATACAATACAAAATCATATTCTTTAACTCCAAATATACTTTCTTTAAAATCTTTTGGAACTTCTACTGGTTTGTATAAATCTGAATTGATACCATGTGGTACATAACTTACTTGCCAAGCTTCAGGTTTAGTCCAATGTTTTTCTTTATCCCAACCCCAAACTCTACGCGTAATACCATATGTTTGTTTTGAAATGCATCCAATCCAATCACAACTTTCGTAGTAATCTCTATTGTATTTTGGGTCTGGTAAATCGTCCCAAATATGATAAAAGAATAATGGACAGGTTTGTCGAATTTCATGCTCAATATCATATAACCATAACCAATATCTTGGGTCAGTAAAGTGTAGGATTGCATCAGGTTTTTCAACCATTAACAATTGTCTGATTACATCAGCATTACCATAACCATCAAATGGATATATTTTAACACTTGCATCTTTTACGCCTGTTTGTTCTCTAACACTATCGTTTAAATCAAATACTTTACCTGCTTCAGGATGTTTGATTGCTGCACCTAATTGTACCCAATCATATTTATCAACAGTTCCTAAAACTAATTGTTTAGAAACATTTGCAATACCACTACTCATTCTTAAATCATCCGCTAATAACAGAATTTTCTTTTTTGCCATAACTTTTAAAATATATATTGTTTAATTTAAATTTTTTAATCCTCTATCACATAATCCTCTATGAAAAAACTCACACCATTCACATAGTTTAGTTGCGTTCTTTGGGTACTCTATTTCAGTTTTATAATTACCATCTTTGTCAAATACACTCTCTACAAAGTCCGTAAAACCTTTCCATGCTTTGTTTACCGACACCTTACCATTTGCAGGTATATGTTTACTAATTCTATGTGTTGGAATATCCTCTCTTACTTCTACCTTTCTTTTCAAAATGATAAACTCAACATCAATCACATCTTCGGAAATGTTTAGTAATTCAGCATAGAACTTTTTGTATAATAAGATTTGTGCACTTTTAACAGGGTCTGATTTTTGATACTTACTCCAACCTCTTGTAGAAGTCTTAAAGTCAATGATTCTATATCTACCTGTAAATGTATCTCTGATAATTAAATCTATGAAACCCATGAAGTTTACATTCTCTGAAATCTTTGTGTTTATAGGTTGTTCAATTGCTACCAACTCATCGTGTTTTAACGAAAAGAATTTGTTAAAGTTTTTCGGTTTTTGGAACCAATCTAATAAGACATTTCCATCTTCTAAAAACTCTACCATTTCTTCTTTGGTGCAAATTGTTGTATTTCCTATTTCCCCTTCCGTTTCTTTAAGATATGCATCTCTCATTCTTTCTTTTAAATACTCATTTAAGTCAATCATTTTGTCAGCTTGTGACTTTGATATTCTTAAACATTTCTCCAAATAATTTTGAAGTGTCTCATGCATTGCGGTTCCAAAGATTGAATGAATGTTAGATGACGATTCACCTAACTTATCTATGTATGCTAATTTGTATTGTTGTGGACAATTATGCCACATACTATATTGTGAAAATGATACTCTTGCCATATTATATCTAATATACGACAAATAATTTGATTTACCAAATTATACTAAATTAATTATTTCGTTTTCTAATGGAGCTCTTAGTATATCCATTTTTTTAGAACAATCTTTTACATATTCTGGGTTTGCAGTAGATTCTGTATTCATAAATTTAAGAATACCATTAAATTCTGCTTTTGTTTTTTCAGATTTTATGTATCTCATATTTTTTTTGAATAACAAATTCATTTTTTCTTTTATATGTGGCTCAAAATTATTTATAGAACAATAATCGGGAGACCATGCATATGTAAAGTCAATATTTTCAGAAGTTTTTATAAATTTGTTTTCTTTCATAAATTTAATAAAATCAAATATATGATGCATATTCCAAATTGTAGTTGTAAATTGGAAATTATAAATCAATTCATTTGAATTTTTTTTATCACCTGTTCTTGTCGAAGATACTACAAAACTTTTTTTAATCGTATTCATATTTTCAACAAATATATCGTGATTCCATCCTGTTCTTTGGTATTCTCCTACTTCGTGTACCCCATCACAAGAAATTGATAAAAATACTCTTTTAAACCCTTTCCACATTTTTATTAAATCCGTTGATTCAAATTTTAATATAGATAAATTTGTATTGTAATGTAATCTCAATTGTCTACATCCCGCATCTTCATCTATTGGTAAATTTTGATATAACCATTTTATTATCTCATTGTGTTCGGGCATTATCAATGGTTCTCCACCTGCAAAATAAAAACTTTTAATATTTTTCATATGAGGTATTAAATCTTCAAGAATATTTTCTCTTAATTTAATTACTTTTGATGTTGGTTTTGGAAACCCAAATACCTTATATGCATCATACCAATTTGAAGATGACCCGTGGTCACACATTCTGCAAGTAAAATTGCATAAATTAGAAAAACGAATATCAAAATGTTGAATAGAATCTACACTATAATCTTCGTTTACAATGGGGTGTTCCCATAGTTGATTATCATTATAAAATTGTCTAGTACTGTACTCTCCCGCATCATCTTTTCTATAACATACATTACATACTTTATTTCTAACACCTTCAAGCATATCTTTACGAAGTTGCTTCATTTGTGGAGAATTATATACTTCTTCAATTGTATGTTCGTTTAAATTCATACCATCTTCAAATGAGTCTGCAATACCACATGGTTTTGTACTTCCATCTGCTAATGAACATATATGAATAAATGGAAATTTACAATACGATTGTGAAGTTATTTCCTCCATTAGATTTTAAGTTTCAGTTTTGTAATTTGTTTTTTGTCTATACCATATTTTTCACAAACATATTTAAGATATTCTCTACCTTCTCTTGTGGAATATAGTACCTCTAAATAGTCAATTGCCTGATTTTCCGAACAATCATATTCTTTTTTTAAAAGGTCTACTATAAATTGTTCGTATTTATCTTCGGATTTTCCTTTAATATATTTCAAAAAGTATTTACCTTTTGGAATAACATTAATATACAAACTATACATTTCTTTGGGGGAAAGAGTTTGAGTTAGGGGTAATATAGATGCAATCAATTCAACCCATTCAGGCTTCATTGATAAAAATCTATTAATCATAAAGTTACTCCAAGTTTTTAAATCTTCTTCTGACAGTTTGTCAAAATACTTTGGGTCTTGAATAGTAGTTATTGCATTAATATGGTCAAATAACTTTTGTGCCATTATTCTATGATTTTTGTTTCTTGTAGTTCTTGTGGAAGTAATTCATTTAAAGGTTTACCACAAGTTGCACATACATACAATTCAATCGGCATAACCGAATCTTTGGGTGCACCTGTTAATAATCTACTAATTTTTTTGAATCTGTAACCTGGTAAGAAAATCTTTCCACCACAATCACAATCCATATCTCTTGCATCGTTTAAATTAAAATTCGGGGGTAATTGTTGTTGTTGTTCCATTATTTTATTATGTTTAATATTTGTATAATTGTAGACATAAATACGATTTCTTTATCTACTACCAATGCGTCCTTTGAAAGACCATCTGCAATAGTTAAAATCACATTTGCTACATTTCCTGTTGCGTATTCGTCCACTTTGTCGTATAACATTGTATACATTTCCGAATAGTCGTTTAGTTTATTATCTGCTACTGCCTGTCTAATTTTCATAAACATATTTCTCTTATCGTCACTTTCTTTTAAAAGGTCAATAAGTTTAGTTGCAAAATTTGCTTCAACCATTACTCTATGGTCTACTTTCAATTCACCTTTTGTAGATTGTAATTGGCAAGTATTAAGTATTCTTCTAATATCTGGATAATATGAATTAATCACATCAGCCATATTCTTTGGCTCATACTTAATCTTTTCAGTATCTAATATCTTTGCTACCTGAACTGCTACATCCTTTTTAGTCGGAGGAGTGATTGCGAAAGACTGACATCTACTTTGTATAGGGTCAATGATTTTCTCAATATAGTTACAAGTTAAGATGAAACGACAATGCTTACTGAATGTTTCCATTAAGTTTCTCAAAATCGCTTGTGCTCCCGGTGTCATATAATCAAACTCATCTAAGATGATTACTTTGAAACCTGCAAACCCAACCGATGATGCAAAGTTCTTTACTTTTGTTCTAACAGTATCCACATTGTTTTCATCCGATGCGTTGATAATCATAAAGTCACATTTGATTGTGTTTACGATTAGTTTAGCAAGTGTGGTCTTACCCGTACCCGCTTTTCCGTATAACAACAAATGAGGTATATCGTTTGCATCTAAATACTGCTGAATTGTTTCTTTGATGGTTTCATTACCAACATAGTCAGCAAGAGTTTGTGGACGGTATTTCTCCACCCACAAACTATGTTCTCTTTTGTTTATATCGTTTGCGAAAAAACTCATATTATTTTCCAGTTGAACCGAATCCGCCTTCGCCTCTTTCGGTGTTATTTAATTCTTCTACTTCTACGAAATCTACATGTGGATGAGGCATGATAATAATCTGTGCACCTCTATCTCCAATTTCGTATTTACTTAAACCTGTTCTTTTAAATGTTGCTTGAATTTCTCCTCTATATCCACTATCTATAACTCCGACAGAATTACTAAGAACTAAGTCAGTTTTGCGGATAGATGAACGAGGAAAAACAAGTCCCATAAAACCTTCAGGGATTTCCATCGATATACCAAATCCATAAGTGATATCGTATTTGTTTTCACCTTTAATGTCGGTGATAACCAAATCCATACCAGCATCACCATCTTTTGCATAGGTTGGTATTACTGCTTCTGGACTAAGCTTCTTTATTCTTACTTGCATTTTGTTCTGCTCTTTCTTGTTTTGTTTCTTCACTAATTTCTCTTGGGAATATTCTAAAAGTCATTCCGTTTTGTTGAAAATTCAATCCTTCACCTTCTGTTGGTTGTAATTGTAAAACCAAAGGAGCGGGTTCTTCACCTTCGTTTGACCATGCAAATACAATTGGTTCGTTGTTAAAAAATTGAAAACACCATTCTGCATCTGCAATTGGTTGTGCTTCAGGTACATCAATTTCTGTTGTATCAATACTACCCGCTTCTTGTTGTTGTAATTCCTCTTGTGGGAATAATTCATAACCAACTTCTGTTGGGAATAATTCTAATTGTTCTGCCATTTTATTAATTTGAGATTTCTACTAAATAATACTTACAAATAAAGTCATCGATTTGAAATTGAACATTTGCTAAACCATCTGTTGATACTTTTAATTTTGCAGATGTTGCTTCTTTATTTGCAGTAAGGATTTCTTTTAAATATTTTGCTGAGAATGAAATTGGTTTAACATCACCATCAAATGATTTTGTTGCAGTAAATGTTACTCTATTTGTCGAAATTGAAGAATAACCAATTGCCATCTTTAAATCACCACCTTCGGTAAATACTGTAAATGTATCTACATCACTTAATGCACCTTTTGCTTTGATAAATTTGTCAATCATAGTTGATGCCATTTCGATATCAATATTGAAATCAGGTAATTGCTTCAAATCTGGTACAGGTGGAATAACTCCTAAGTCTGCTAATTGATAAGATGTTTCGGTTTCGTCTGACGATAACTTTAATGATACTGATTTATCACCTGCTTTGTCAACTTTCAATGTTAAGTCGTTGTCTAATACACCAATCATATTTTTTAATAATGATGTTGTATAAATACCGACATTCATTGGTGTTGATGTGTAAGCGTTAAACTCTACCTCACCTAATAATGTTTTGTCATCTGAAATAAATCTAACTGATAATTTCGTTCCTTCTGCGTTCCACGCTACTGATTCAATAAGTCCACCTAGTGAATACTTTTGAATGAATTTTAATAAATTGTTTTTGTTCATGTTTTATGTTTGTTTTACTAATATACGATTAATTTTTTACATTTCAAACTTTTCTTTGATATAATTGTAAAGATTTTTTGCATATGCTTCATTTTGTAAGAATGTTGCGTGTTTATGTTCATCTGGAAGATTTGGGTAATTTCCATCAAATCTATTTTCATCGGTATAATCTGTTCCAACAAATGTCCCATTCCAAATAAATGGAATTTGTTTTAATTTTAAGAAATTTGTAATTAATAAATGATTTTTATACCAATTTATAATATCTTCATGTTGATTTGCCATTGATGTGATATTTGCCCAATCCATTCTACCTTCTCGTTCTTCTTCAAAGTATCCCCACGGATTTGGATGATATGGTTCTACATCACCATTATCTCTATAATATTCTCTCCTATGTGGGTAAGTATACATTGCTAAAACTATGGATGGTTTCATTTCATCTATCCAAGTTATTATACTTCTTGCAATATAGTCATTACTTCTCCCACTTATTCCTAAATTTAAATCGACACCATTTGGCAATAGTTTTGATAATTGATGTGACCAAGTTTGGTGATTATGAACACCGATTCCTTCGGTATGTGAACATCCTACTGACATTATTTTTATACCTTTCTTTTTTGGTGAGTCTCCTCTAAATCCCAACTCATTAAAGGTATAATAACATGCGGTGGTATCAGAACCATTTCCTAATATTTCTTTATTTTTTCTTTCTTCTAATAACCACTTATAACTGGCTATATCAAAACCTTCCGGTTTCCAAAAATTTAAACTTTTCATAATTAAAATGCGAAGAATTTTTTTGCTGTTTTTGTATCTGCGGTGACCTTATCCCACTTTAATGCGTTATAAAAATCATCTAATTTGTTTTCTAATTCTGCTTCAAATATTTTGTTTCTATCCACATAGGTTTCCACAAAATCCATAATTTCTTTTGGGTCATTATAATCTTTGAATGCAACTGTTTCTAATCCTAATGGGTTGTCTTTAAGATATACCCACTTTACTTTATCACCATCTCTAATTGGTTCGTGCTTATATGGACAATTGAAGAATTTTAATAATCTATTGTATGTTATTCCGGCTTTAACGTGTGCAGGTGTTCCTTTCTCAAAGTTTGCTACTGCGTCTCCTGATTTCCAATTTCCCTTATCATACTTACTCAATTCCTTTAATGCTCCACCTTTTGCGATTGTATTTACAGGTAGTGTTGGTAAACTTTTCTTAAATGTCAATAGGGTATCATCTATATATTCATGGTCTTTACCCATTAGAATATCTTTCAACATTGTAGACATAAACTTTTGAAATGCTTTGGGGAATGAACTTCTAACTACATCCAATCCTTTCACATCTAACTTATCACAAGGTATTCCGTTTTTCAAAATCATCCATTGTGCATATCGTTTCTTTGCTACCCAAAATCCCGCTTTACTGATATATTCCTTTTTAATCTCAAATCTATGTTTGTCTTTTGGAATAAAGAAAAATCTCTCTGCTAATAGGTCGTAGAATGAGTTTAAGAATGTTTGTGTTTCAGTTGCAATATTGTCCACCTCAACTGCCATTCTCTTTTCATCAAATGTCTTATAGTCTGGGTATCTATGTTTTACCAAAGGTTCTGCCATCATATAAATTGAGTCAGTATCAATATAAACATTATAGTCATCGGTTGTTCCCAATTCTTTCCAATATTTTCTATTTGCCATTTCAGCCGTCTTTTTAATTACGACTTGTCCTGTTAGTGTCACTGCTTCTGCATTATCCACATCATAGAAACGGAATGCTGGTAAACCTAATACACCATACATTGAGTTCAAAAGGATTTTTTGGACGTGTTGTCTCTTACCATAGAACTCATATAATTCAGTATTTTTTTCCTCACCATATTTCTTTTCTAATTTACGATATTCAACCCTTTTGTTAAACCATGTATTTAGAATGTCCGCAATTAAACCTGGTTTATCTTGCATATAAAGAACTCCATTAGCTGCTACACCTAATTGACTATCTTTGATAACATCTGCTAATTCCTGACGGTTGTATTCGTATTCATCACCATCCTTACCCTTTAACTTATAAGTGATTTCCTCACCTTTGATATATTGTTCTGCATCCCAATTTGAAATCTTACCAACCTTTGTTTCAGGACTAATATTTAGTGTCATAATGATTGATGGGTATAGAGATGTTAAATCCAAATCATATATCCAATCATACTTTCCAACGATGGGTTCTTTCACATATGCTCCTATAAATTTCTCTTGGTCGTTATCTCTCAAAGCCTGCATTCTTTCTCTCCTATCCGCAGGTTTGTTTGTTGCAACCATGTTTTTAGTTTTAAGGTATGCTAAACAAGCTCCCTCTAACCACTTTGACGAAAACATATAATCTTCGTAAGGAACATAACCAGCGTGACATATCGCCCTACATAAATCAATAAACTTTAACTTCTCATCCATTGATACTACTAAGTCCACATCCACAATATTATACTCAATGAATTTTTCTAAATCGTTTTCAAATAAGTCATCCAAGCTTCCTTCATATTCAATCTTACCTCTACCTAATTCTTTTGTTGCGATGTGGTTTAGAGTATATGCTGACTCTAGTCCAAAGTTGTATTGTTTGTATAGACTGATGTAATCCAAAATAGATACACCACCAAATGTCCACTTCTCTCTATAAGGTGAATAGAAGCATTGTCCTATTCTAGAAAGTCTTTTTGCATGTGCTTCTCCACATACATTTTTAATACGATTGTAAAGGTAGGGAATATCAAAGAAATCTATGTTCCATCCCGTAAGAATAGTTGGGTCAATTTCCTCGTAATAATTAAGGAAAGCAAGTAAGAGATTTTTCTCGTTATCGAAAATGTGAAGGCTAACCTCTCTCCCATCTTTGCTAAAGTTTTTGGCATTATTTTTTACTATTTTGTCTTTATCTAATACGAATACATCATAGAGCTTTGTTGCTCCATCATGTGCAGCAATTGCTGTCAATTCGTTTTGTGCTTCTCTTGTGTTTGGAAGTCCGGTAATCATTTCAACCTCAATGTCAAAAGTCAATACTCTATGTCCTGTTGAGGGTATATCACTATCGTAAATATCTACCAATACTCTTGTAGTTTCTGGAACATCGCTTTCAAATAAGTCATCAGCTTCATCCTTTTCCCACTTTGAAATACGACTTAGTTTCTCACCATTCATTGAAAGATGTTGTCCGTGTGGGTCTTTCTTATATGCATACTTTCGGTATGGTATTGTTTGATACCCGTTTTTGTCATCCCAAAGATGCATTAAATTCTTTTGTCTCTCGTAATAAATGTTTTGATACATCTTTATTTTTGTTTATTGGTATGTGTTATAGACCACCACTTACCATCTTGCATCTTTTTGTAATGTTTAATTCTTTCCAATCCTACTTCGTATGGTATTGTTATAAATGTTCTTTCACTTTCAATATTCCATTCTTTTTTTAAACTATTATCAGTATATAGATTATTTATATATTCTCTTATTAGTTTATAATCATACCAAAGTAATTCATCTAAATCATTATTAAGAAATTGAATATAATCTACATACCAACCTTTATACCTATTAGGCCATATTGAATTATCTTTAGCAACATATGTGGTCGAATTGTTCCAATACTTTTGTTTCCTTACGGGTATTCTAAAATGGTTGTGGCTTTTAAATCTGTCCATACCATAATTAATTTTTTCAACATCACACCCTCTTTTAAATTCATGTACTTCTAAATCTAAATCCCATTTACCACCCATTTGAATACCAAACCATTTATTTTGTTCTAAAAACTCTTTTGTTACTTTTCTATCTTCAGTGTCTATATGACTTAATGCCTCTAATCTATTTACCATACTTTATTTTTTATCTTCCAACTTCTCCTAAATACTTTTCTTTACACTCTTCCCAAGTCATACCAATAATATCAGCATAGAATAACTTTTCTGGTTTCAATCTACCATCGTTGTATAATGTTATATATCTTTTTATTGCCTTTTCTTTCCACCATTTGATTGTATATTCGTCACCTTGTTCAAATTTAGGTTTCATTATCAATTTATCTTCTGTAATTTTAGAACATAAAAAGTCATTACCATTTTCGTACATTTGAGCAAAATATACTCCTCTCTTAAATCCGTGATTATATAAAGATGCTTTAACACCAATTTCTTTAAATACTCTCATCAATACATTTTGTTTTGGACCTGTTGCATTGATTGCTTTATCATACCAAACTGGGTCTAAATTTTTAACATACTGATGCCAAATATCATAGTATTTATCATCGGGTTTAATATTAATCAAACCTTTACTTTCACCCAATGTTTTGAAATGTGGAATTGCGTTGTATTGAGAACTTGCACCATATAAGGCCGTAGTTCCGACTGCTATTAAAGTGTTACTATATTTATCTTTCCACTGCTTTCTAAAAACAGGAGATGTAGTTAATGCTGCAAGTAATTTACCACCTAAGAAATTATATCCTAATGGTTGTGTTGCTATAATAGATGTTCCGATGGTAGTGTTATTTAATTTACCATTAACAAATTTATCCTCTTTTTTCCAACCTATAAAATTATCTCTAACTCCTAAACTTGTAATATCTGAACCCAATGAAATAACACCCAATATTTTATTTGTCTTTCTATCTTTTACAAATGCTTTAACATTACGACCTGGATTTGCACTGAACTCCATTGAACTTATTAGTTTTCTAACGTGTGTCCAACGTGTTGCCTCTCCATCTTCTACCAACTCAACAAATGGCTCTAATTCTTCTATTTCTTTAATAGTACCTTCTTTGTCTAAAATATTATTAGGTTCCCAAATCTTATCATATTGTTGATGAAGTGCGGGAAGTAATTTCATACTACCATATAAGTCCTGATTCCACTCTACCCATTTTTTATAAAGGGTTTGTTCTTGTACTGACATACCCATTAGATAGTCTAAATTTTCAAGTAACTCTCTCTTATTTCTTTCAAAATCAAATGTGTCTGTTTTTTTTATTTCCGTACCTGTGTCCCAAAATTTCATATTAATTATAAATTATATTACAATATCCGTTTCCCATCCACTTACCTCTTCATATTCAATTTTCAATGGTGATTTTGAATATGTGTGATTTTCAACAAAATAAGTTTTTTTACTTAATCCCCATTTTCCCTCAGCTATACTATCGGGGTGATGAATTATTATATGAGCATCTTCACTATTTTTTGTTCTTAATTGTTCATAAATTCTACATAGAGTAAGTGTTGATGATGACGAAGCCCAAATGGTTTTATTAGGATATTTTTTCCTTGCTTCTTTTTTTATTATATTTAATTGTTTTTTAGAATATTTTGAATATGTTTTACCATTTTCTCTATCGGCATCATATATTTTCTTTTTCTTTTTGAAAAGTGTTATAAATTTTATTGCTTGTCTATCTGTAAAATTCAATTCGTTTATTACTCTTTCTCTTATATCATCATCTTTGTGTTTGTAACCATCCGCATATTCTTCCATCAATTCTTTTATGACATCATCCTTTTCTACATCACTCTTTATTTTTTCGTTTCTTTTATTAAAAGAATTACCCAAACGAGTTAATAAACTATCTGGTATGTTTTTATGAACTGATTTTGGAATAAAAATAACATATATTTGAGTTGCATTTTTAACAATAACAAATCCTGATTTTGTATGTTGTCCATTTATTCCCTCATGTAAACCATCTCCCAATCTATCTTCAAGTATTATTAATGGTTCACAATTAATTGTATTTCCATTATTTGCGCGGATTGCGTCTGCAATTTCCAAAACTCTTTCTTTATAAACTTTTGTGGCTCTAGATTGTTTAAATGGTATAGGAATAACTTTTTCTTTTGTCAAAATTGTTTTAGGCCACTTACCCATCATTACGTCATTATAAACATCTTTGACAAATTTAGCATCTTTTTTTAAATCTCTTTTTTTAAGAATTGCTTTTGTTAAATTCCAACAAAGTGGGTCTTTTCCAACACTTTTGTCAAGTATTTCGGCTTCTATTTTAGAAACAGAATTTTCTGAACCAAAATTAGTAATTTCATATTTAAAAGCTTTAATTTCTGTTGACCATAATTTATTTAATTCAATATGTTCACCACTATGCCAATAAGCTTTACCATTCCACTTATGTTTTCCATCATAATAATTTCCTGTTGGGATGTGTGTGATTTTATAATTATACCAATCAATTGTATCGGGTACATCTACTATATTACAAATATCAATTGCAATTGGTAAATCCTTTACACATAATACTTTTAATATTTTTTTACTTTCTTCCATCATAATTTAAGTTTTAAATTTTAGTTGTTAATACTCTAATATACAACAAATATTTGATATTACCAAAACTTTGTCTTAATGTCAGTTTCAGGTTCTATTGTAGTGTGTTGTTGGATTGCCTTATTGAATTCCTGTGTGTTTTTAGGATAAGGTCTAATTTCGTGCTTTAATCGTTTCTTTAAATCTTTCTTTTCTTTTTTGTCCTCTCCTATGATTTGTATGTATCTATGTTTTGGTGGTTCTTCCCTTCTCCAAAACTCTTTATAACCATCCTTTCCAATTGCTGCTCTTAATGCTTCTAAATTACCACTACCCCACATTGAAAACACAGTTCTACTATGTATCCATTTGTAAGGGTTATTTGATAAAGATATTCCGTAATTCGGCATCAATGCGATATCAGTATTCATTCCTTGATAAATCCAATTGGTTGCCTGATAAATACCTCCTAAATGTTCTTGTCCGTTATCTGCGTATGATATTAAAACTTTGATTGCTTTATCATTCTCTTTAAACCACTTAAATGATTGTCCTAATGCAAACGACTCAATATTTGAACCATATCCATCATCACAATACAATCTTGTCAATTCTAAAATATTATCTTTTGTAAGCCCTTCACAAACCGATGTTGATGCTCTTGCTCCTACTGGAAACCCATATACCAAACATCCTATCAATTTATGATTATCACCAACTGCATTTGACTCATCTGTTCTATAAAATATTCCCAATGCGTATCTACAAGCCGTCCACGCGTGAGTATAGTGTTTCTTAACTATAATTTCTTTTGCAACTGAACTACTTATCTCTCTAACCGATACTCTACTTGTATCACAATATAACTTATTTAACTCTTTCAATTGGTTCTAATTTTAATATTTCTTCGGTATATTCCTCTAATGTTTTTGGATATTGATATAGAGGATGTTTTATTCTTTTCAACAATTCCTTTTTATCTTTTTTATCCTTGCCCAAAATGTAGATATACCTATGTTTCTTCGGTTCTCTTTTTACCCAAAATGGTTTATCAATAAGTTCTTGTAATTTGAAAGGTGAGGTTGTTCCCCAATAAGGTGCCATAGTTCTACCATGTATCCATTTACCACCTTCTTCAAAACGAAATGCCCATGTGTCGTTGGGTCTAATACTTGTTCCTTGATATAACCAATTTGTTGCCTGATATATTTGTCCTTTATGTCCTTGTACAGGGTCGGAGTATGATATCAATGCTCTTATTTGTTTTGCGTTTTCTTTTAACCATTCAAAAGACTTTCCGACAAACCAACTTTCAATGTTACAACCATATCCGTCAAATACAAAAAGTCTTAC
>Ga0209596_1000842_pt1 | contig 27513 bp, 62 predicted proteins | sample M_130807_MF_Meta_FD_187314 | JGI IMG/M metagenome (GOLD analysis project Ga0209596, IMG submission 187314) | Freshwater microbial communities from Lake Montjoie, Canada to study carbon cycling - M_130807_MF_MetaG (SPAdes) (version 2) | ecosystem: Environmental > Aquatic > Freshwater > Lake... | reverse complement strand
ATATTTAGGTAGTCATCCCTATGGTAAAAAAAGTTCTCATATTCCGGAGGATGAAATTTTTATATCTGATAGAACTCCCGATAATGAAATTGAAAGGGTAATACTGCATGAGTATGTGGAAAGAGCTATAATGAAAGTTTTAGAAACACAATATAATATGTCATCTGAACAAGCATGGGAAATAGCTCATTATTTTGTTAAGAATAATTTAGGTTTATAAGGTAACCCATAAGAATTCCCAATTATATCCACGTCCCTCTTGGAAACCACCGTTGCCGGCGGTGTTAATGGTAGACGTCAGCTAAAACTTTGCTTAGCATTACCCCACAAAAAAAGACCTCACGTATGCGAGGCCTCTCTCCTTGATAACCAAACCAATTAACTTGCTTCTTTTATTTCTTGAACGAATTCATTCGAATTCAAGAAATAATATTTCTTTAAGGGTTATTTCTATTCCTAGATTGTACATCATTGTGATGTAGAATCCCAACACCTGGGAATTGATGTTGTCTGCTCTTGAGAATGCTCCCTGGAGGTCGTTGTCAAGCACTGCCTGGACGAAACTCCCCGGATAAGTGTTTACACCCAATCGGTTTAACATGATCGATGTTCCGATATTAATAATGTGACTCTTTGCTTCACCGTCGACGATTAGGTGTAATGGTACACGTGTGTTTGTTGCATTTTTATCGAAGTAGGCTTCAACTGCCTTATTCACCTTTGCTACTAATTGTTCTCTCTTTGTCATGATGTTTGTTATTTGGTTATAGCAAATGTAACTATACTAATCGGGGTAAAAAAATTATTTCCCAATCTTTTCAAAGAATTCTCTAAAATCCAGGCCTTCGTTGGCTGAGAGTACTGTTTTTAAACAATCAGGACCAAATCCAGTATCTATTGATTCCGGGTGAGTGAGTGGTAATCCACATCGGCAACAGTGTCCTTCGTGAAGCAAACTCACATGCCTCTCCTTTAACACCGCTGGCCTTTTCAAAGCCGACATTAAGAACTTCATGATGTTATCGATCTGCTCCCCTTTGTTCACCTTGGATGAAAGTGAATACCTCATCGAGTCCTGAAAGATGGTACCTGCAAAAACGAATCCTGACTCATTATCACCGAGGACTCTAACCTTGATAAAGAAGTAGGGAAGTTTTATTTTCCGATCAGCTTTATCCCGAGCCTGAGTTGACTTAACTGTGATGTGTGTTCCCTTATCCTGATTCTGGAAAGTTAAAACTGATTTGCCCGCAAAGAAGAAATGTGGGAGGGATAGCGGGTTAATATTGGATCTCACTAATTGACGTCTCATAATGATGTTGTTTGGTTACAGAGCAAATATAGGATTCCCTGCCGAGATAAAAAAATTATTCAGCAGGGAATTTTTAAAATGTTTTGGATTCTGTCTACACCGGAACACCGCGGTAATCCTCGGCTTCCTCATTGTTAACGTCCCAGTAGAAAATTTCCCAATAGCCTGATAGGCTATAACCCATATCCCGATAAAGCTTTCTTACCGGTTCGGAGTTCTTGGTTAACCCCATTTTCATGAATAGTAACCATAGGTCATTCAGGTTAACCTGATTTTCTATTAGTGAGCTAACTGTAATATCAGCTTCCCATCTTAGAGTGCCATGTTCATCCTCAATCACACGGTGTACGTGATGGGATTCTTTGTTGAAGATTTCTGCGTAGTCTTCAATGTCCATTAGGTCCTGTCTTTTAATTTCTTTCATCGCGAGCGGAGTATGTTATTAAGATAGTATGTATAAGGGGTTGCTTAGTTTAAGCAAACCTGCATTCTACAATTATCATTTTCAATTACTTGGAAAGCTTTGGATTCCACCTCGGATCGCTGTGCTCTCTCGAGTCTTTCCATTCTTTCAATCAAAGCCATTAACATCATTTTTCTGAATTGGCTTCTCATTTGATTTTCATTAAGGTCCATGGTTAAATGTTTTAATTGGTTATAGTGTAAATGTAATCATTCCCGTCCAGATAAAAAAATTATTGGATGGGAATTTTAAATCTTTTTATAAACCAACCCCTTCAAAATTAAGATTTCCTTTTTGAATTTCTTCCCTTTCGATTCGAGCAGCCTCTTCATACCTCGGATTTTCTTTTTCTTTACCCTTGCAAGGAATACAAATGATTTGGGTATTAAACATGGACATGATGGTTACACCGTTGGTCGGTTTGCTACAGCGCTGACAATTTTCTATTCTCATAATGCTAAGTGTTATTTGGTTACATAGCAAATGTAATAAATCCTTACTGGATAAAAAAATTATTTGGAAAATAATTAGCCAACGGTGTTTCCCCGTAGAGACGTGGAAAAGATTAGCCCACAAAAAAAGAGACCGAAGTCTCTTTTTGCGGATGATGTGAAATTATTAAACCTCTTCTTCCGTAGTGTAAAATGTACGGGATGAGTTTTCTTTCTTAACTCGATAAACATTTGTACCTGTCGGTCCGATCTCCGCGGTCTTCTCAATAACAACCGATGCACCTGGTCCCATTTTAGTTGGGTTGCCCGAAATGTCTTTCTTTGCGAATACTCTCATGTTCGAGGTTAGTACTCGATGAATCTTTTGACCCAATGTCATTTTGGCATTAGATGCTTGTGCTCCTGTTGTCTTAGGTAGGAACCTTCCTGTTTTAGGATCTCTTAGTCTACTCATGTCTTTTTGGTTTTTGATTATGTAGTAAATATAATACTTCCCCGCCGGATAAAAAAATAATTTAAAGTATTTTCCTACCACATCGGAAACCGATCAGTTTAATCCGTCCACCGCTGCCAACGGTGTAACCACGCATCTGTGGGAGATTTGGAAATTCATAATTTTAACCCACAAAAAAAGAGAGCCGAAGCTCTCCAATCATTAGTATAACCAAACACTAACTAAACAAATTTCTTTATGCGTAAACTACCACTCCATTTTCTGATGCCAACTCAAATGCGTAAATGAAATTATCATAAGTTTCAAGTTCCCATTTAGATTCATTCTCGTCGTATCTAACTATTGAATCCAGATACTTTTTGAAAATCCCCCTGTTTTTCATTAGGTCCTGACGAAGTTTATCCGCCACTGATGAACTGATAACGCCTTCGCTATCGCTGAAGTCAATCATCTCATATCCTGGTCTTCCTTCGAACGAGGCTGGATCTTCCCACACCGCTGATGCTTCCACACCCAATAACGCTTTGGATAATAGGTTTCGAAATCGATTGTATCCCGAATAACTTCCTGCTCTGAAGTGATGCTGAACTGTATCGGAAGTATCGAGGTAAACTCCTTCTTCCAAATCGTGGCATCGGTCTGTCACCTCGGACACCTCAAGTATCTCCTCACCCTCAGAGGATAATAACCTGCCAACAACCTTTTGTACCTCCGGTTCCCGTTGTTTCATTATATTACTGTATGCGTATATGTCTAATCCCATGTCTTGTCTTGTTTTGGTTACAGAGCAAATGTATGATTTCTTTTCAGAATAAAAAAATTATTTAAAGGATAAGTGCACCTAATTTTTTAACCTCATCGGAAATTGATTCACTCAACTTTTCCGATCCAACCTCCGTGGGTATAACGGTTGGTCCTTGAAGACTGATAATGTAATCAGCACCTTCCTCTATGCCAACAGTTGATAAATAAGTTCTTACTTGTCCTATTACGAAATGCTTGTTCATATCTATATGTTTTATTTGGTTACATAGCAAATATATGACTTCTTGCCCTGATAAAAAAATAATCGGAAATCTTTCCCAACCATAGGGTTTTAATCCACCCACCGTTGCCGGCGGTGTAAGCAGCTGGAGCAACTGGAAAACAACTGGAAAACAACTGGAAACAAAAAGGGTCCGGAATTTTCCGAACCCTTTTTACCTCTAAACCTTAATCCTAAAACTTAATCAATCCAAATTTCTTGTGTGTGGGAAACTGAACGCCAGGCTGATTTTTCTAAATCATAAAATGTGGTTACTCCTACTGGAGCGGCACCACCTTTTGGCTGACCTGTGCTAGGAATCCTGGTGAGATCCTTAGTTCCCAATGCGATTCGCAAATCGCCGTTTGTTTTTCTGAAGTAGAATTTAACTGCTCCGTTTCTCAATCTCTCGCCTAGAGTTTGATGTGTGATTGGTGTTAATTGTGCCATGTGCTTTATGTTATTTGGTTACATAGCAAATATATGACTTCCAGCCGAGATAAAAAAATTATTTAGAAATATTTTCTGGAAAAGTATCCCAGAGTTCCATGGTCTGAATTGTTGGGATCTAGAAACATGAATCCGTTATAATTTCCGGTATCATGCAGAATCCGTTCGATCATGACACACACCCCGGATTTGAAATCTGAGGATCCATACTCATCAGTTCTTGCGAGTTGGTTGTTTGTATAATCCAGCATATGGGATACACCGAGGGTTTTCTTTTTCTTAGCCATATCTTATAGTTTAAGGTGTTACATCAACAAGGCCTTGTGAAACAACATAATCATAAAGTAAATTCATCTTCATAGGGAATGTTGTTGATGATCCATCAGAATTAAATTGAACATGAGATAGATTTAGAAATGATATGATTTCCATATCAGGTAATTGTTCTAATTCAACATAGGAATAGTTGGTGGCGAACCACTCTTTGGTGGTTTTAAGTAAATCTTTCATAGGGGTGTTATTTGGTTATGAGGTAAAAGTAATACATTTCTACCGGATAAAAAAATAATCAGAGATCTTTTTTATCCCGCACGTGTGCGGAGTATGTTAGCAACATAGTATGTATAGCTAGCTTACTGCTTTTTTAACCTATACACCGTTGCCGGCGGTGTTTGCGCATGGTATTCAATTCGCTATAGCGAAACCTCCACACAAGAAAAAGGCCTCTTGCGAGGCCCTAAGCATAACCAAACACTTATCTTTTTAATCTTGTTCTTCTTCCTCCTCATCTTCCCATTCATCCTCTTTTTCCTCTTCTTCCTCATCATCACCGTAGAAGTAACCCTGTGCTTCGCAAGATTCAGGATTGGGTAAACTGTTGTACTGTGCTACAACATTAGAAGATAATTCTTCTACAATCTTTGGATAAATCACTCCGGGTGTATCATCACCATTTGGATTTCCTGCAAAGCAAATGTTAATACCTTCTTCTCGGTCTGCTCCTTTACCGTTTAATTCTGCAAGGAGCTCATAAAAGTCCTTACCACCAAACTCACCGTAACCTTGATAATCCTCCTCGGTAAATACTCTACCATCAGGGGTAATCATGTGGACCGTGAAGGTTGGTCTGTTTGAATATGCGTTAGCGATTGATTCGTCTGTATCGCATGTGTTCCAGCTAAAGAATCCCATTTGTTTTAGTTTTTGGTTAGTTAAACATTTTAATCTTCAAGTTCTGACGAACCGATTCGAAATCTGCTCCTGTGATTTCATTCTTACAATCGGAGGCTAAGTCTTGTAGTTCATCATAAGTTTTAACTCTTGTTGATTTTGCTAATTTCAGTAGCTCTTTAAATCCTTCTGACATAATATTTGTTTTTAATTGGTTATAGGGTAAATGTAATTAATCTTTTCAGGATAAAAAAATAATCGGTGAATTAATCTTCCGCCGAAGAAAACATTTGTCTGCCCATAGCAATGAAGTTGTCGTATTCTCTCTCACCCATTGATTCTTTTAACTCATCAACAGCTTCACGGTGTTCTTTGGCCTTAGCCAGAACTTTATCGAATTTGCCTGTCTTTTTGGCTCCTTCCATTAACTCTTTAACCTCCCAGTTAGTGTCTAGGACTTTTCTGAAGATTTCCCTTTGTTCGTCTGTCATGTTTTCTAGTTTTAATTGGTTACAGAGCAAATATATTACTTACCGTCCAGATAAAAAAATTATTTGACAGTTATTTTGGAAGCTTCACTTCAGCAACAAGTTCCTTTGCTTCTTCTGTGACTGTACGTATATCAGCAGTTGGCCGATGTGTCTTAAAGAATTTAACAATCTTAGGAACGTTTAACATACCGCCATTAATTAATTCGACGGCTTCCGCTCTAATTTCTCTTGTTGTCATGTTTTTAGCTTTAATTGGTTAAGTCAAAGATAAGAAATTAGATCGTGATAAAAAAATAAAATTACAAATCATTTAGAATTTCAAATGAACTAATTCTTCTTGAACCAACTCCAGTTGCTAGTATTGATTGAATCTCTTTGTCCAAATCTTCAACCTTTCTGAAATTACGTGCCCCGATAGGAAGTGGCTGTTGGAGTTGGATATTTGAAATACTGAATCCCATTCCGCTCTCTTGCCAACCACCGTAGAAACTGTAGGTGAATGTGTTGTCGTCACGTAATAATACGGATAAAGTTTTTGGATTTCCCTGTGGTCCGTAAGTTGGATCGAATAATCTGTAAATGATAAGTCTTTTCATGATTGGATTTTTAATTGGTTACGGAGCAAATATATTACTTACCGTCCAGATAAAAAAATTATTTGACAGTTATTTCGGAAGCTTCACAATCGGACAAGTTGCCTATCCCGACGCTGCCCATCGAAGGTGTTCTCTTATTATTCCATAACTTCACAATCGGACAAGTTACCCAGCCTGATGCTGCCCATCGCAATGGTTTGCTTACTATTCCATTTTCAATTAGGAATTCCAGCACACCTTCATTCTCTGAATAGTTCTTGATGATGATCTCATCCTTTTCCAAAACAACTGCAGGAATATTCACCGTGGCCATCATGATAGGTGCACCGTCCTCAGTATCTATTAACTGTAGGAATGTTCTTCCATCAGTGTATTTGCCTGTCTCTAGAGAAACATTATATGTTTCATAGGGTGTTTTAAGTACGTACATAGCGATTTGTTTTATATCCCAAATATATGACATGAACACTGGATAAAAAAATAAAGCACAAAAAAAATCCACAGAATCTGTGGATTTGTATACCGTCGTCCGAGGTGTTTCCCTAGAGACTCCAACCAGGATTAGCAACAATAAGCTTACCATTCTCTACTCTTGGTATCTTCTTTGTTGATTGGTAATCATCATATTCAATTTGGTCTGGGTAAAACTTCTGACCATCAAACATAATATAGTTGTCTTCAGATCTTTCACTATCTTTACCCCTAAAACTAAAACCGCTTCCTCTTAATGAATCATGTGCTGCATCACTTACCGTTGGCTTACCGAAGATGCTATTCCAAAAACTCTCACTTACATTGGAAGAGTTGAATGACTTGTAATCTTTAATGTTATCCATTTCTCGCTTTTATTTCCACTATATATACATCCGCGGTGAAAAAGATGTTGACCAGATGTCAGAAAAGGTGTCAAGATGTTTAACAGATGTAGACAGGTGATTCACCGTTGGCGACGGTGTTTCACATCTGCCTATGCATTTACCTGCAGGTAGCTTAGCACTATACCATGTATAGGACGGAATGAAAAATAATCCTATGCTTGATATATAGATTAGTAAAAAATAAAAAACTAAAAACTAATGAAAAATTTTAATTCTTTCGAAGATTTCGCTAACCAAAAAATAAACGAGGCAGCGGGTGTAGCTCCTTTTTATGATAGTGTAAGCCAAATGAATGCTATATTAGCAAGTGATGATATTGCGGGTAAAATGGAAATGATGTTCATTGATAGTATAACCTATGCAGAGAATCTCACCTGGATTCTTAAAAGTAAAGATCGTCCCAGATTTATTTTGAAGGTAACTTTAATAGCTAAGGGTGGAGGATATACTGTAGGTAATGTAGAAAAAACTATTGCAACACCTTAACACCTTAATTGTATAAGTGCTTTCACCGTTGGCGACGGTGTTTCCACGCATCATTGCAAGATTCACGAATTCATAATCCACAAAAAAAGACCCGAAGGCCTTTTTCTTATCCATTTCAAGGTGGCGGCACATATTCAATCGTTGAGCCTAGACTCTGATGTTTACCCGGCCGGGAAGTCCACTTGGGACGATCTTTAGTCCAATTCGTTTAAAGCTCCAGCAATTTCATTAACTGCTTGGTCTGTTACGGACCCTGAATGACCACCAACGTGCCATTCAATAATTTCATGCTCATCCAGTTTTCTGTATTCTTTCCAGTCATACACCGTGAATATGTCACCTGCTTCGGTTTCCATGTTCCATTCGAAGTTGACCTTATCTTCCCCTGAATTATTAGCATCGACTGGTTCACCTAATATTTGGCGAAGATCTGATACCGATGCGTTGAACGTGTCGTTGTGGAAACTTGTTCCGTTTGCCGATTGAGATGTTTGTTTCATAACTATGTTTTTTTAATTGGTTACAGAGCAAATATATGACTTCCCAACCAGATAAAAAAATTATTCCATCCCTAATGTTGACATGATGGATGTTTTATGATGTTGGATAAATTGGACTTTTTGGACGTGACATTAATTGATTATCCCAGTCCATTAGTTTTTTGTATTTCTCTGTGAGATTTCTAGCAATTATGAGATCCATTGGTGTGTAGGTATCCACCTTTTTAAATAGAAATTTCAATGAATGCTCTATGCTTTTAACTTCTCTTAACTTTACTGGGTCTGCTGGGTAAATTAACATATATTTGGGGGTTTTAAATTTCATGTAAATATTTAGTCTGCTATGTCACATTCTCTAATTTCTACAAAGTCTCCTTCATCGCTATATGCTTCATTGGGGTAGTCGTCATCGTCAAGTTCAAAATCATTCTCTCCAGCAAGTTCCTTTAGATAAGCAACAGCGGACTCATTTTTCTTGAATATAGACAATTCAACGCCGTCAGGGTGGTGGTGCGATACGACAAATACTTTTTCTAGTTTCATATTAATAGTTTTAAATTACATGTAAATATAAGAAATCCATTCCGGATAAAAAAATTATTCAAGCAATTTTCTAATCTTTTCAAAATGCTTTTCAATGTCTGTTGCAAACTTGATAGCTCTTGCTTTGGTCTTGGTGTAAGCAAAGAACTGACAAAACTCAGAATCAAACTCCACACCGTTGCAGTTAATCTTGCTCTTGATGAAATCTTCAAAGTCATATGCACTGTCAAACTCCTTAACAGTTAACTCTCTCTTAGCATTTCCTGCGATTGACCATTCTTTACTTCCGTCCAGCTTATAAACGGTTAACCCGATCTCAAATTTAATGTCTCCTTCCATAGCTTTTGTTTTGGTTATAAAGCAAATGTAATTAATCCCGCCGAGATAAAAAAATTAAGCTACTAAACTTTTTCTTGCGTACCATTTTTTTAACTTTTCAAAGTTCTCCATCGGAACACCGTTGTCAGCCAAATACTGGTTGATAAGCTTTTGGTCTCTTGCTGGAACCTTATCGAGCGAGGCCAAAGCCTGAATATATGTTAAATCCTGATTCTGCATCAGAGTGGATAACACCGTTGATGTTTCTTTTGATAACGCTCCAGGTACAGTACATTTAACACCATAGCAGAATTCATAGAAGTCCGGACGATTCTTTTTGTCTGCTCTAATCAGATTAAGATTGTACAACTCAGCAACATAGTGTATGTGCTTAGCAGTGGTTTTAGTAAACTTACCTAGCTCTATTAGGTCTGAGCCTTCTATACGAGCAACAACAGTTTCATAACTGATAATATCGTTGCCATCTCTGAATAGGTTGTTCTTTAATTTAAGTACGTTCATAGTTGTTCTTATTGGTTACAGAGCAAATGTAATTAATCCTAATGAGATAAAAAAATAATTAGCAATCTTTTTTATCGCACACGTGCAGAGTATGTTACCAACATAGTATGTGCCGACGGTGTTTCCCCGCAGATGCGTGGATTCACGAATTCACAACACACAAAAAAGGCCTGGAGTTACCCAGACCTTTTTAACCAAACAAACCAATTACTCTATTTTGTTATTCGAGAGAGCTGATTCAAGCAATACAATTTCTCTATTTTCTGGGTATCCGTCAATGAATAACCATTCTCCCGCTGCGGTAAAAACATATCCATACTCCTCAATGTCAGACTCGGAAAATTCTTTAACATTTTTGTGAGATTTGATTGATAGCTCTTCACCTCGGTCCCGACAATAAGCTACCGTTACATTATCAAATGGGTCATCGAATTTGTGTGTAACACCTTCTGGTGGAGCAACCAGAGGATTTAATGATGAGATTGAACCAAGAGCAATTAGTTGTTCCACCTTCTCTTGGGTTTGATAATTTTCCTGAAGGACCACACCGTTGTATTCCGGGTAGCCATCCCAATGACAGTAAATTGAACGAACTGTACCATCTTGGTCTTCGATTGCGATTCTTGAACGTGTTGCCATATTTTTAAGTGTTTTTGATTATGAAGTAAAAGTAATAAATCTATTCCAGATAAAAAAATAAAATGGGGATTAAAGTATCCCCGTTCTAAAATACCATGGATCAGCTGCAACAGAAGATTCTAAAATTTTTCTAATATGAGCTTCACCTTCAGCTAAAGTGCTAACCTCGATTGCTGGGGTTTCCAACTTTGATAAAAGTTCAAGAGGCAATACCATTGGCCTTACTGCCATCATTGTTTTTCCCCAAGTGAATGTGCTTATTTTCTCACACCCGTTTAATAGATACTCATCAACCTCTTTTGCTTTGGGATTCTTTAGAATAAAGTTTAATCCTCTTAATGGGCCATATAAGTTTGGATGAACCATTGCTATTAAAAGTCTTCCCTCTTTATTGATAGCCTCTTCTAATTGTTTTGTTTGTTTTTCTAATTCTGACATAATTATTATTTTTAATTGGTTACAGAGCAAATATAATTAATCATGTTCAGATAAAAAAATTATTTGGGATAAACTTTATTACCCGAACTTACCAGTTTATTAAATCTCATGCCATCGGCAATTGAACCGCGGTATATCCAATTAGGGGAAACCCTTGGATTATAAGAAACCATTTCCGAATCCGGTAGCTGTGGAGAAACACCGTTGGCTACAATTTCTATACTCTCGCACAGTATCCAGGAGCAAACAGTTTTATTTGCTCCTTCGAATATCTTGAGTGCTGTTGTTTCCTGATTCTTCAGCAAACACCCTCTCATTATAAGTTGTACCTCATCAGGGGAGTGATAGGAGATTCCGCCACCGTTGGGTCTTTCAATCTTCCACTTCTTGAAGTTCTTACCCGCTCCTAAATTAAATCTAACTTTAATTGTCTTCATGCATTATATGTTTTGGTTATTGATACCTAAATATACGAAATAAATTAATACGAAACAACTTTTTTTTCATTTATTCCATAATAATATAGTAGCTCTTTCCTGTAGTTTGAGAAATACTTACCTACTATTTTTTCTATTCTACCTAAGGTTCTCTGAGGAATTGTATTTATATCCTTATCAGTCAGTAAGACAAACCAGCCGTTACTTCTTCCTGCAAAACTCCAATCTTTAAGCCAACTGTAATTTAATTCTGCAAATAATCGATCACCATAGGAATTAGTAAAAGCTCCTGTGATGTATTCATGTTCATATAATTCTTCCGAAACTCCTTCGAGGTTAGGACTCTTTACGTCAAACTCAATAGTGTTATCACGAAAATCTCTTGAATGAATGTTAAATTCTGCTACCATAACTTTTATTTGTTTTAATTATTGATACCTAAATATAAGAATTATAATTGTAACTAGCAACTATTTTTTTAGTTATTTTTTACTTAAAGCGAAATTTATCCAACTCCTGTTCTACTTCTTGAAGTGCTAATCCTACTTCATCATCTTGTTGGAGTAGATCAAACAATTCCATTACTCTTCTCAACTCTTTTATTTTTGCTTCTAAGACCTTCATTTCCCTTTTCATGATGACTACTTTTAGTTAACCAAACATTCTAACTCCTGAGCTAAGTATTGAGGATCCTCATCATACACTCCACTTACCCATCCATTTAATAGACTTTTTAACTGCTTACTATTACTAGTATTAATACCCGATTGTTTTGCTCTCTCTAAAGATACTGAATCGATAGGAGTGAATGATCTGATCTCTTGCATAAGATCATAAAGTGATAATTTTTTCATGTTATTTGTTTTGATTACAATACAAAGATAAGAAATCATTCACAGATAAAAAAATAAATTCTTATAATTCCGCAGTGAATCTGCATTCACCTTTCTCACCAACGCATTTTTTAATCTTCTCCCCAAGATGTAACCTTGCGTAACTTACCATGAGTTCTCTATACTCAATTACATCAACACCAAGATGCTTAGCAAGCTCGTCTGAATTGTAACCGGTAGAGTCTTTGAAGAATTCATCCAACTTTTCTTTGAACTCACCTAAGTCGGTAATACAAGTTTGGATACCCTCGTTGATTGTTTCAAGATCTTCTTTAGCAAAGAAGTATTCTAACTCGTAAACATACCCTGTCTCATCGTCCTGTAATTCGATTTCAGAACCACCGAAATAATTAGCATCGTCCGAGCTTTGTATGCCGAACCAGAATTTTCCTTCTATGTCTCCTTGATAGTAACGTCCCATGATTGATTTGTTTTATTTGGTTAATGCAAAGATAAGAAATCATTCTCAGATAAAAAAATACTACAGGAACTTTTTTAACTCTTCCAGCATTCCCGCCGGATTTGAATCATATTCACCGCTGACCCATCTGCTTACAAGGTCAAAGAAATCTTTATTGGATCTAATTGTTATATTAGATGATTTGGCCTTCACAACTGAAGACCCGCAGGGAATTTTAGAATGCACTTCCTTAAACATGTCGAATAATGTTGTTTCTTTCATTTGGCTGTTTTATATTAATAATTGTTTATACTCTTTCGATGTCCCAGTCTCCATATTGATCTGTGAATGGTCTCCATCCATAGGATACACCTATTTCACCCACCCAATCTGGTAAGCTCATTCTGTCCTCAGGATGTGCTTTTAAATTCCATTGGGATAATGCTTCTCTCGTTAAAGCCCACCATTCTGATTTTGTTTCTGCAATCTTTTTGTTTGCCATCTTGCTGTAATTTAATTGGTTAATGTAAATGTAACACTTAATTCCCAGATAAAAAAATAATTGGTTGACTATTTACTATTTATGGTAAACTGTAAACACGGATACTCCGCTGATTCCACCGTCGGCAACGGTTTTCGGATACAGAGCTACGAATTCTTAACCCACAAAAAAAGAGACCGAAGTCTCTTTTAAATTGTTATGCTGGTGATTAGTAAAACATCGACATCAGAGCCTGATAATCAGCAGATGTGGATACACGGAAACTCTTAACATCAACATCCAGTACTCCTTTTACTTCCTTTCCATATTTTTTGATTGCCTGCTTGATTGCCTGCTCTTCATAAAATGCGTACTCCGAGTTCCATCCACCGCTGGTGAAGTTAAATAGGTACTCTCTCTTTGACTCCAGTAGTCTAGCTGCATCGTAAATTTCAGATCTGGTCTCTGCAACAATTGCTACAAGATGTGCAAGAGCATCATCACTCATATCACTTGATTCTATTACAGACTTAAGTGCTTGATCTCTATCGATAAGAAGTGCTAACCTCTTTTGCATTTTATTGTACTCAGATTTTTTCATATGGGTTTTTTTACTTCGCTAATATATGAATAGTTGTTTGGATAAAAAAATAATACATAAACCAATTCGCATGCGAGAACGGGAGTATGTTAGCAACATACTATATAAGGCCGCTAGGCCCATTCCTTAGAATGGGCTTGCAACGATGTTTGCCATATCGTAATTCTTCATTAACAACTGCGAAGCTTGTACCTGAAGTCGACGACGGTCATAGTCATTAATCTTGAAACTATTGTCGTGTGTAGCGAAGTGTGTGATACCGTTGACCAATTCCCAAATGCTTGTACCTGTCTTAGCACACTTCTTCTGAGCAGGAGATAGAAGGATAGTGTCAATCTTAGCATTATGGAATGCAGCACGGGTTGTATGCAACGGAGTCCAAGCTTCAAGCTCCCTGTGGTCGGCGTCAGACATAAACTTCAAGTTGTCGTGTGCTGACTCCAATTCAAATAGTGATGCGTTGGTGTTCATAGCCAACCTTACCTTATCGTCGAACATGCTAGGTTTGAAACCTCTTTCGGCTAGAGAGTTTAACTGAGCCCAGAAGTTCTCCATTGAACGTGCATCCATTTGACCAAGAGCAAGTGTTTCTTGAAACGCAGTGCCAATCATACCGTTGGCGCAGGCCAGCCGATGTAAGAAAGGTGAAACTCTAAAGCTGGTATCCGGATTGTTGATGAATGAAATACCACCGTAGAAGTCCTCATCGGCTAACCCTTGAATACCCCAGGAGTTCTTTGGTGATGCAGCATTAATAACCACACCTCCATTTGATCCAACTGAGAAGTTGTTAACCTCCAACCCATATTTATTAATGATTGATGAGGTTGTATCCAAGAACGTTTGATTGCTAATCAGATCTCGTGGATCTTTCTGAATACCAATAATCTCCCTTGTCTCAGGGTTAACAACTAATGAAAGGGTTGTTGCTCCTTTAGCCTGAACTGCCACCTTTAGCCTATTGACTAAAGCCTGTCTAGCCTTATCCCCAAACGCGGAGGAGAAGGTTTTATCAAAACCAACCGGAAGACCAACGATCTTACAGATACCTTTAAAGGCATCGGGTGTCATTTTGATTTGTTTGTCACCCAATCTAAGCACGTTGTTCTTAATGATCTCAACGTCCTTTAGATTAACCTCCTTCCTAAGTGGAGTTCTTAATATCGCTTCTTTAGCTCTGCTATCGAATAGCGATTGTGAAATTGTTTCAAATTTTGCCATAGTTGTTTGGTTTAATTATTTTACAAATATAAGACTATTTCTCAAGATAAAAAAATTATAAGCCATCATTTTCATGATTTTCCGTGCCTATCTGGAATAACTCATCAAATGCACCCTCCTCATGATCTAGTAGAGTTCGTTCGTGGTTCAGAGCAACTCTTGCATCCTCATCATTACTAAAACGTTTTAAATCATACTCGACATCTCCTGAAGCTGATAGAGAATAAAACATACGCTTACCCACACTACCTCGACGGTTTTTTGCAAAGACCATATAAGAGCTGCCACTCTCCTGATCTAACCTTAGCTCAAGCATACCTGTTGTATTGTGCTTAAGCTTATTAGAGCCGACGAAAACTCCTCCTTTGGTCACCTGCTGTATAGCGATGAAGGTTGTGTTTTTCTTAATCGTGTTGTTACCAAGGTTGTGACTAATCATAAGGTCGATTAACCACTTTTCAGATCCAGTAGAGGTTAGCCTTAAAGCCTCCTTGATATCCTCCTGCACCTCGGCGAACGAGTCAATAAGTACGATATCGTAACCTGGGGATAGAGCTTGCTCGATAACCGTTTTAGGGTTGCTGTCGCAGTATTCGCCGATGAATAGTATATCGACTTCACCAAACTTTGGAAAGCGTTTAACATACCCATATAAGTCGATACGAGTCATTTCAGCAGAAATGAATAGCACCTTAAATCCTTTCAGAGCTAGATCCGAAAGAATATCCAACGAAACTGTGGACTTACCTACACCGGGGTCACCGATAAGCATGAAGTTACAAGCCTTGGGTAAGCCACCGTCATTGGTGAATAACAAATCGACGGGTTTACCCGTTGCCATTGGTACAAATAGGTCATCAGGAAATTGCTGATTTTTCATACGCACCAGCTCTAGTGGCTTTTCCATATAATCCGGTGCGGGTACATTACCCTGACTTAGAGGTGGTAAGCCTTGCTCCTCCCTCTTCTTAGCTGCCGCTGCTCTAACTGCATCAGCGATACGGGACTTAGCCTCGTCGCTCATTGGTTTTCTTAACCCTGTGGGTTCTCTGTGTGCCATATGTTTTGGTTTATTTGGTTATTGATAAAGCAAATATAAGACTTCATTTCCGGATAAAAAAATAATCGATGAATTTTTTATAATATAATAAATAAAAAACACAGCACCGTAAAGAATCCGTTTTTGTTTGATGTGGTCCAGGTTAATCTAACATATCATTTTCAAATTCTAATACCACTTCAGCTCCAAAGATATCACCACGGGAGCCAAATCCAAATCTTTCCCCATTCTTATTCGGTTCCAATAGAATAACACGTTCAGTGAATATTCCTTCACATTCTTTATCAAATGCTGATTTAGCTTCAGTAGCATCATTAAAGATTTGGTAAGTGTCCCCGTCAACATTACAATTTACTAGTAAAAACATATATTAAATTTTTAATTGGTTACTCTTTGTATTCTTACTAACTCTTCTAGCAATTTGGGTAATTGGGATTCCTGAATGATTAGAACTTCAGAGAATCCCTGTTCATATTTATCAGCAGCTACCTCGAGTATATAATCAGCATACTCTTCGAAGTCATCAAATTCAACTCCGATCTCGTTCTCGTCAATAACTATCTTTTCTACTCGCACCTCATCATCAAGGTATCCCCGAACAGCTATTAAAATGTGGGTTTCTTTTTGTGCCATGTGTTTTTTTTTGATTACTAAGCAAATATAATAAACTCCAACCGGATAAAAAAATAATTAGTGAATTTTTTTAAGATATATAGTGTACAATAAATAAAAGAAAAGTAAATGAATAAAATTAAATCGTTCGAGTCATTCATAAATGAAGCACAAATGAATTTGTCGAATCCGGACACCGCTGGTGACGCGCTATCTGGTGTTTTAGTAGCTAACCTAAATGCTAAAGAAACACCAAAGGGAAGCAATAAAAGTACCGAAGTAAACGCTTATCTTAAGAGCGTTGGACTAGGACCGGGGTTTCCCTGGTGTGCAGCTTTCGTTTACTACATATTCGATCAGGTATCTAAGAAACTAGGTATAGCTAATCCACTTACTAAGACTGGTGGTGTCCGCAACCACTGGGCAACAGCTCCAGCGGATGTAAAGATCACAGCAGCAGAGGTCAGAAAAAATCCCAAATTATTAAAACCAGGTCAGATCTTTATGCAGGGTAGAGGTTCTAAGGCACTTGGACACACCGGTATAATTGTCGGTGTTAATCCTGAGAAGGGAACGTTTGTAACAATTGAGGGTAATAGTGGTGATAAAGTTAGTATTAACACAAGAAGAATAGGTGACACTTCATTCTTCGGTTATCTTGATTATTTTAAGGCCAGCAGAACACCAGGCTTTGAAGCTGATATTGCAAAAGCAATTACAGGTAAAGGAATACCAGCATCGCCGATCAACGGTGCACCATCAGATAATGAGATTGGTGGAGGTCCGTTAGCTACAGCAACTACGGGTCCGTTAGCTACAGCAACTCCAACTCCATTAGCTACAGCAACTCCAACCCCCAATAACGAGATTGATAGGAGTTTCGTCAGTAGCTTATTCGGTGGTATAGCAGCATCCTTAAGAGGAGATGGCGAAGGTATAAGAGAATTAAGTGTCGATGATGTTAAAGCAGCAATTAAGGCTCTAAGATAAACCCACGGTATTTTGCAGCAGACGCAAACATCTAAACAAAAAAAAAGACTGAGATAAACTCAGTCTTTTTTGTGGTGTTTTATAGTAGGTCGGGATAGAGTGATTCAAAGTCTTCCCTACTGAAGCCAAATTTCTCGGTAAGCATATGCTTTATTTCAGTTTCGTTTCCCGTGTATTCAATTTCTGGATATTTATTACTCTTATCAGATTCTTTAACTACTCTATGAGAGATGCCATACACCTCGAGATAATCATAGAAGATTTTATCATAGTCTTCATCTTCACCAATAACAGTTGCTAATCTAACAGTTTTCATTTTCTTTTTTTATAAACTCTTACATCAATAGTATCACCGACAAAGAATTTTCGTGATGATTTGAATTCCATGCTATCGACAGTTACGATTCGATACCTCGGGTTTATATCATCATGAACAGAAACAGATGCTATCTTCTCACATTCACCTACAACCGCTTTGGTCTGAACTAAATCGAATTTGTCCCCACTAATAGTAATTGTTTTTTTCTCCTCCACTTGTGTAGTGCAAGAAACAACAGAAACCAATAGTAATAAAATCGCAATTATCTTACTCATATTATTCAGGGATTAATGTGCTTAATTTTTTAGCAACTAGAATTTTAAAATCGATTGACATATTCTCTACGACCTGGCGGGTAAACAAATACCCCCACTTGTTTAAATATAAATCGAAGTATCTTCTGGCACCTTTTACATGTGTTGGTGTTTCACAAGAGCTTAGCACATTAAGTGCTTTGACATATTCTTCTAGATGCGAGGCCTTTTTCATACATATAGTCTTTTCCATAGAGTAAAGATAATAAAATATCGCGAGATAAAAAAATAATTACTCATTAATTTAGCTTCCGGGGTGTTTGCACGTCTAGTATCCGATTTGCATAATAACCTGTTTTTGCACATTTATCACAGAGATCTCTCATGTACCGTCCGTTTTTTTCCACACCGGGATTAACATGAAGTGTCACCATTTTTATCTGTTCAGCTGGAAAATCATTGTAACACGAGCCACACATTTTCTTTACCTCTTTTATTTTCTTAGCCATATATTGATTTGTTATTTGGTTGCGTGGCAAATATATGAAATACAACCGGGATAAAAAATAAAAAGGCCCGAGAAACCTCGGACCTTTTAAATTGGTAGGTTGAGGTTATGCTTTAGCAGTAGCTCTAGTACCTTTTGTTGAAGTGCGGCTAGCAGCTGTTTTACGAGCATTAGCAACTTTGAATGCTGCATTAATGATGGTTACATTTCTGTAACGACCAGAGAACACTTCACTCACGGTGCTAGATGCAAAGTTAGTACGAGTAGCAGTAGCAACAACATCACCACGTCTGCGGAATTCGTTGATAACAGATACTTTTTGTTCATAAGTTGGCTTAGCTGTTTTAGTAACCATAGGCTTTACAGTTTTAGCTGGCATAGCTTTTTTAGATGCTTTAGCTGACATCGTTTTTTTAGCATTTTTCATAATAATTGTTTTTAAGTTCATATATTATAGCGAATACCAGAACTAATGTTTCACAAAAAACCCCCAGGTCGCTTGGCGTCCCAGAGGTTTTCCTATATAGACGTCAGATCAATTGATCCGACTGAGGAGATTTATATATTATTAACTCTGACAGTTTTTGTTTCGGTTTCTAGTTGATTCTCAGATGTGAAACACCGTGGATTAAATAACTCCCTCATCTTTCAACTTGTTATAGACAGATTCAACTTTATAGTGGTCCGCATTTTCGATCTCATCCAGCAGGGCTTCCATTGCGGATGAACATAGATCCTGTTCAAGTTGCTCAGCAACCCATGATTTATCCAGTAGTATAATTCCCATACTAACAAGCTCATGTGGTCCGAATGTCTCAACGAGACTGCTCATCTCTCTTCGCATCTTTAGGCTGTCCACCATTTTACCTTGGTTCATGTATAGTTCTTGAGTCCTCATATTATCCATTATTAGATTTTCCGATACGAATTCCGAGGAATGCCATGATAAGCACTGAGCCTAACCAACTCTTAAATGAAACCACCACGGGCAAGCCCATTAGTTTTAATCCGAATACAAGTAGTAGAGGTGCTGCAGCCAGCATCATGAATCCTAAAATTATTACAAATGCTAATGTGAAGATGGGTACACCTTTCACGTTACCCTTAGCCAGGTCTTTTAATATTGTGATTGCTTTTTTCATAGATTAAATGTTCCAAGGTTCTGTGTCATTTACTCCAAGTTGCCAAGCCACTCTACCGTCGATAAGAATCTCGGTGATAGCACCATAGCTTTGATTCTTTGAAGAAATGCTTTTGATATAATAACCAGGTTTTTTAATCTTATCATAAACGAGACGTTGTCCGTTTTGATAAACTACCGTTACCTCATAGCCTCCTGGTTCTAGGCTTAGCGAGTTAGTTCTGAATTTGTCGCCGACTCTTAATTCTGACATTTTATTTGTTTTTAATGGGTTAACTAAATGGGTCAAGATCTTCATTAGGAATAAGCCTCCAGCTTTTCTCCGCTCCTGGTGATTTAGCAAGACTTATAGTCTTTGCTTCATCCTTTAGTTTCGTTAAAGCATCAGTGTAATTACCGTCTTTAATAAGGGCTAACACTGCCTTAGCTGTAGCAGCATCAACATCAGCCTGATACACAACTGCGTGTCGATGTCTGTTGGCGTTTGCTCTCAGACTCATCATGCCAAGCTCTCGTGGATCTATCTGAAGATCTCCTGTGTCAACATTATATGTGACTGCTCTAAACGATTCGATGCCGTGGGCATCTGCGATTCCGTAAAATTTCATGGTTGTTTGGTTTTATTTAGTAAAAGTAACGAATCATTTCTGAATAAAAAAATAATTCACAATCTTTTTTCATTAAAAAAGGAGAGACCCTAAGAATCTGCTCCTTTTTTGGAAATCGGGCTAATAGCTCTATATATTTTTATTCCCAATACTTTTTTTGTATTTCTAGAATATATTTCCAGGTCATTGGATAATTGTAAGAGAAGGACTTATACTCCTCCGGACTTGGTTGGCTAATCTCCTTAAGTCTCCAACTAACAACCATAAGATTGATAATGGTTGTTTTCTTTTGAAGTATATCCTGTTGTCTGAGGACTCTTTCAGCATCACGCTGGGGATTTCCACCTCGGTCTTTAATAGCCCGTTTAAGCCCTCGGGACTGTCTTAGCCTTCTTAACCATCGCTTTAATATCTTTTGGAGCATTGCTTAGGTATGTTTTTATCCGTGATTCAATAACTGAGATCTCCACGGAGAAACCGAGTGTTTGCATATTTTCGATGATGGTTGCCACGTCATAATCTCCCCCGGTTCGGAGGATCTCTGACCTGATCTCCTGATAAATAACATCGTTGTCATTTATGCTCATCGTTGCTTGGTCTCGTTATTTACGAGTATACCTATACAATGAAGAAGAATACTATGCTTATCCTCCGGATTAACAGCACTGCTGTCCAACTCTTTCCTTACTGCAATCGTCTGCAGGTAAATACCGCGGGCTAGCTTTTCCACCTCTCCTCGATAAACTTTTAATAGCTCGTGTGTTCTTTGGTCCATCTTTAATTACTTATTTTTATTCTTCCGCTGCATAATCCGGATACACATTTCCAACATGTAACCTTATCTGCATTAGCATCAACATTATCTACGCGGGTTCCACATAGCTTACAATTTAGGTGCTTTGTGCCTTTTGGCTCCTTACTTCCACCTTTTGATTTGTTTACTGATACTGACATTACTCTCCAAGTTCTAAGTTAACCATAGGGTCGGGCACAATTTCATGACCGGGGATGTTTTCATCCACATACTGCTTAAGAAACTGACACCTTTCATACTCTTCTCTGATAAGGAATAAACTCATCATGCGATTAATAGCATTACATATGGAAGTCATATCCCCTGATTTTAAAGCCTCAGCACCTTTGACTACAAGCATATCATAAGCCATATAACAACCGTCGATGAATTCTTTTTTTGCTTCGGCTTTTATTTTACTTCTAACCTGGTTAGCTTGTTGCTCCAAGTGATCCTCGAATCCAAATGATTCGTTGTCGTCTTCGTCAAACATTTTTTTCCTCTTTTTTATTCAACAATGTAAACCATTTTGCCGAGTCCTAACTCTTTTACCTCTCGGTATAAAGTTCCTCCTTCGGATACTATTTCCATCTCGCTCTCAAAATCTGAACTTGTGTCCTTTCTGACTTTCTCCCGGATTATAGCACCGCCGGCAAGATAAACACGATTAACAATATCGTGATGTTTAGCCTTGTTGTCCGTTGTACAAATAAATCTTATTGCTCCCATGTGTGAATCTTTCTATATTTATTCTAGTTCAAAAATAATGAAAAATTCCGGGGATGCGTCGATTAATTTGATGTTGGCTCGGTTGTTCTCATTTTAGATAACCATCCTTTAAAAAGTGTTTTCTCTCTTGCGCTCATTCCAGCGTTGAACGCTGCGAATTGGCCTGCTGAGGCTTTGAAGTCGTTAACTAATTGCTCCAATGTGCGTGGGGTTTTTTCTGCTGTTGCCATGATTTTTGTTTTTATTTTATGTGTATTAATAAGTTGATCCTGATTCATCAAATTCGTATTCTCCGTCTAATATCCTATCTTCGATGTTGTCATCCGAGAAGTAGTCTTCAACACCATTCTCTAGACGGATAAGAATATCTGCCATGTGTCTTGAGAATTTCACCGAGGCTTTTTCGATTGCTGCAGCAACTGCTGGATACCGTGGGTCTGAATTAAGTAGTGTGCATTCGAATTCAATCTCTGTTTTACTTGCACCTTCCTCAATCTCGTATTCAATCCATCCGGATAACACGTCGGGAATACCCAGCCACTTCTTAAACATCGTGTCATTGGTAATTTCAAGAGCTTCATTAATGTGAATCTCGTAGTCATCAAATCCAATGTTGGTGCGGTTGTTCTTGAAAACAAATTGATTCCCGTTTTTTTCATAGTAGTCGTTGCCGAGTAACTCGGTCATCTCATCATGTACGGGTTCAAAGAGAGCGCAGTCGTCTGCTGCCCAAAGAGCAGCTTCGTAATACTCTTTCTCCATTAGCTCCTCTCTAACTTCCTCTATTGCTCTTAGCTTAGCGACTGGTTCTAACTCTTTAAAATTATAAATGGCAACTGTTCTCATATCTTTGTTTGTTTGATTGTTATGTAAAGATAAAGCTTCTAGTCCAGATAAAAAAATTATTTGCTAACTATTTTAAAATGATTTTAGATTCTGTTTCCTGATTCATCGAACTCAACACCGTTGGCTTCAAGATCGTCGATAATGTACTCGTCTTTAAATTGTTCGTTGTATGCGGTCTCAAGATCATCATATAGTTTCTTAGCTCTGTCTCTTGCCCAGTTACCTGTTGCCTCCTCGATCGGTCCGCACGCCTCTTCAACATTGATTGTGATTATCATGCCTGTGCCCATATCCTTTTCAACCTCGTCGTCACCATCAACCTCTACGTGTGCGATCATTGTATTATGGTGGGAGTATCGGGTTGACTCCCGACGAATAGTGATAAGAAGATTCTCTGCAACCTCATCCAGTACCTTAAGCCCTAAGGCCTCGGTAATGAACATCTTGTTTTCTGAGTTGTAGACTCTGGCTGTGAAGGAGGCACCGTCGCCTTGACTATGAAAGCCGCTGTACTCCACTTCTACGTCGGTTAACCCTAAGGCCTCCATGTCCTCTTGGAAGCCTTCAAGAATAGGCTCTGCCCAGTAGTCATCATTGAATTCCGAGATGTGTTGTTTCTCTTCTTCGATTATTTTTTCCTGTATGGCTTTTGGAAGTTCAGAAAATGTGAAAGTTTTTTCTGATTCTGAAAATGATTCAAATGTTTTTATTTTATCCATTTTGTTTTTGTTTTTTATTTACTAAGCAAAAATAAAAAAACTGTTCCAGATAAAAAAATTATTTGAGATTTTTTTCTTTTTCTTTCTTAGTATAATGATCGCACTCGAGCGCTTGACGCTTAGAAGCGAAAACGAAAATGACAATCGCAACAATTAGCAGCATCGGTTTGAATACCGAGGGCCAGCAGCTTGGATTGGCTTCATCCGATAATAGAGCTAAGCCCAACCAGGAAATTATTAAACTCACGGCGAAAACTTTTCCTTCATCCTTAAAACTTTTCCCCTTACATGCTCTGGATTTTTTCATATCTTATATATGTAGATTGCTAACCGAATTTAATTGCGAGAGTTGTCACAGCGGCAAACCATATAATAATGATCACTGTTATAATTCTGTCCTGTTTCTTTTTATCTTTCATAATGTAAATGTAATTCATTTCCTCGGATTAAAAAAATAATCCAGAGATCTTTTCGGGTAGGCCCCCGTCAGAGAGTATCTTAGCAACATAGTATAAACCCTCCCTTTTATTTTTTTATCCCGCAAAAATTCCGTACTTTTACGGTGGGGGAGTTGTGGGCTACAATAAACCCCGAGATCGCTCCCGGGGTGTTAGAAAAGTTATTAACAATTTAACAATTCTAATACGGTGCCTCATCATCGAACTTGATCTTCTCCAACATGTGGATGGTCATTCTGATTGAGTCGCTCCTGTTCTTATCTGGTGATGGGGTTCTGCCATACCCCGGTTTCAACGAGTACTCCAGCATACTGATAGCCTCATCTCTAACCTCAGGACTAGAGAGAGGAGTTAACCGTGATTCACTATTCAGCCAGTCCTCGGCGCTCATGGAGTCCTGAGGATCATTGTAGATGTCTGTTGCGTAGTTGACCACGGCCACATCATCAAGCTCGTACTCCGGATCATAATCACCACCATAGTCTAACCTCAGCTTATAGTTGTCATCAACCCCTTCGATTTCGATGTTGAGCACCCAAAGACCCGATGGTTCCACCCCGGGCTTAGCCCTTAGGATAGCCACTGACTCCCCTTGGGGTAGGGCAACACATTCAAACTTTTGCTGCGCCTGAGAGTAGTCTATTTCTCTGTACTCACCGGGTTCGGTGTCTTCCTGATTCCAGGGTGCGTTGGGGTCGTTGTCCCACCAATCACCTTCGTATAGTTTTACGTGCTTCATGCAGTTTTTTCTTTTATATATCTCAGTACACCGTGGGGTGTTTTAGCCCTGTTATCCCAGATGGACCCGGCCACCAAATAAATAGATCTAATGCTGTTCCGTCTCCTATGTATAGAGAGAAGACTAGAGAGTAATCCGATAGAGATAGAAGAGAACATAGGAGTACTAGAGAGAGACCGAATCACATAGTTACACCCCGGCCTACATAGTATCATAGTGTACCCGAGGCGAGGCGAGGGAAACCCAGTCCTTAAAGGTGCATACGGGGCACTTTTTCCGGCGGGGAGATCCGGGGGATTTCGGGGTGGAGTCTCAGCCCCATAAAACACCACTTCTTACCACAATTTACCACGATTTCCCACATGGTCTAGGAACCGTGGGAACCCGGCCGGTATGGGTGGGTAAATCGGGGCAACATAGAAATCTGTGTAAACCCACCCTGGGTGGTAGCTCAGGCCTCCAGAGGGGCTTCCAAATGGGTCTATTTTCCGTAGTTTACCCACGCATGGGCTACCATACACTATGTTACTACTATACTATGTTTCTGGGGTAATATAAGACTAGGGTTTGGTCTACGATTGGGTTCACTGAGATCCCCTGGGGAGGACTGGGTTGTCTTGGTTCCCTGGGCTGCACCCGGTCTACCTCTCTCTACTGTACTCGTTAGTAGAATCTCTCTAGTCTTCTCTCTATGCTTCTCTCTTGTCTGCCTATAGTTTGATCTAGTAATGAATAGCGTACGTGTGTTAGTTAATAACAATACGTCTAGTGTTATGATGTCTTTTATGATATAGCACGTTACATGTAGTCTATTGAGTTTGATGTGTAGTCTTAGCTTACTCTCTAGCTTCTTCTCTCTATCAACTCTCTCTACTTATAAGAGACGGAATACAATTAGCTATTTAGAGGCCGGGCCCTTTGGGGAACTAAGGTCCAAAAGGCCCGTTTTGAGATGAATATATAGATAAACTAAATTAATACATCATATGAAACACATTCAGCAATATGAACTATTCGAAGGCGTGGGGCCTTTGGGGCCTTTAACAAAAAGATCACTCAAAAATGTTTTGCCAGGTTGGCTTGAAGCTACTGAGTTTAGTCTAAACACTAGCGGTGAAAAAAGTGGCAAATGGTTAAAGGAAGAATATGATTTCGATCTTATCCCTCTTATGACCCAGTTAAAAAAATTCACAACCAAAGCCGCTACAGATCAATATCCCAATATGGTTAAAGGTGAGAAGGGTGTGGAATTTGCAAAGTACATGGACACCTCCGTCAACAAACTTATTAGCCAATATGTAAAGAAGATTTTTGATGGTCCAGCTAAGGGCAAGAGAATTTTAATAAAAGGTCTATATCTCTTTGGAGGAAAAGAAAAGTTTGTTAAAGAGCTTGCTGATAAGTACACCAACAAGAAATTAGGATCAGGACAGAGAGATCTTATAAAAACAACACTTGACTACTCCACATTAGGAGCCAGCATAACTGAAGCTATAAAAAAATCAAGGTTAACTGAAACTGAATTGGAAAGGAAAGCACTTAGTAAATGGATTACTGAATACAACTCCTACTACTTAGACAAGAACAAACATCTAAATACTGTTCTGTCTAGCATAGCATCAGGTATCTGGGGGTAATATAAACGAATAGAAAAGTAGAACAAGTAACGACAATTATGAATAAGGATAGATTCGATAACGGAGCAAAGACTCAATATTCAACATCGGATCAACAGTAGATCGAAAGAAGATGGAGACTTCTGGTGAAAGAGGAGGAGCTAAGGCCAAAAAGGCCCATTTTGAAATGTGATATATAGATCACATAAAACATGGGTAGCATGAGACATATAAAGACATATCAGATATTTGAAGCCAGTGCGTCAGCACCTGCAGCACTTACCCAAGAGCAGATCGACTGGCTTAATAGCTGCACAGCAGGAAGCTGGAAACTTAATCCCACTACAAGACTTATTGATGTGGATGGTGATTTCGATTGCTCGTCCGAAAGTCTAACAGATCTTAAAGGGATTAAGTTCGGGGAGGTGAGCGGAGTTTTCTATTGTCGTAACAATCGCCTCACCAGTCTGGAGGGAGCACCTCAGAGCGTTGGTGGGGGTTTCGATTGTAGGAGCAATCAGCTCACCAGCCTGGAGGGAGCACCTCAGAGCGTTGGCATTAATTTCTATTGTCGTAACAATCTCCTCACCAGTCTGGAGGGTGCACCTCAGAGCGTTGGCGGGAGTTTCTATTGTGAGAACAATCTCCTCACCAGTCTGGAGGGTGCACCTCAGAGCGTTGTGAGGGACTTCTATTGTAACGACAATCCGGTATCTGAAGAAACATTAGCATCTATTTTTGCACTAATGAAGAAGGGAAAGAGTTATCAGCAAGCTTTAGAAGAGCACTGGCCTAAAATGAATAGTGATGATAGAGCTCTAATGTATAAACAAATGCCTAATCTGCCACCAGAAGACGAGAGAAAGTACAATGCGCTGGCTAAGTACAATAACATAAAGGGTTATTTATAATTCACTATATCTCCTTAGAGGAGTCTTGAAGCTATCCTGTCCATGGCTTGGGCTAGCTCGTGATCCTTATCTGTGACCACATCTTCTGCGTCATGGGTTCTGAGCCAGCACTCGACGGTCTTATAGATGTTGGTCCATTTGGGATGGTGATTCATTTGGTTGCACACCTCTGCAACTTGGTTCATAAACTCCATGGCAACATTGAAGTCTGCAAAAACGTATCGCTTGTATAGCGAGTTGTCGGTGGTAACCCAACCTTCAGTGGCGTCACCCATGTTCTCTTTTATCACCGCCTCTTCTCTTCTGGTGTTTGGTTGGCTTGTTAAATTCGGTGCCTTCTGGTTGTTAAATCCTCTATATTGTTGCAAGTGTCTCATGTCACTATATATTCTCCATCTATAGGAGACTGAATACAATTAGCTATCCGGAGGCCGGGCCCTT
>Ga0209596_1000841_pt1 | contig 27515 bp, 35 predicted proteins | sample M_130807_MF_Meta_FD_187314 | JGI IMG/M metagenome (GOLD analysis project Ga0209596, IMG submission 187314) | Freshwater microbial communities from Lake Montjoie, Canada to study carbon cycling - M_130807_MF_MetaG (SPAdes) (version 2) | ecosystem: Environmental > Aquatic > Freshwater > Lake... | reverse complement strand
AGACCAGCCGGCAGCGTGCCGGTCGTGATCGACCACGTGTACGGGGTCACGCCACCCGAGCCCACGAGGGTCTGCGAGTAGGCAACGCCCACCATGCCAGCAGCCAGCGTCGTGGTCGTCGTCTGGACCGCCTGGCCCACGACAATCGACAGCGCCTGGTCAGCCGTCTTGCTGTAGCTGTCGGTCACACGGACCGAGAACGTGCCAGCACCGACCGCAGTCGCCGTGCCGCTGATCACGCCAGTCGTCGCGTTCAACGCGAGGCCAGCCGGCAATGCGCCGCTGATGATCGACCAGTTGTACGGCGCAACGCCGTTGATTGCTGCGAGCGTCTGCGAGTACGCAACACCAACCTGCGAGGCAGGCAGCGTCGTCGTCGAGACACTCACCGCAGCGTTCACGACAAGCGACAGCGCCGCAGTGGCGGTGTTGCTCGAACTATCGGTCGCACGCACGGTGATTGCCGACGTGCCAGTGGCAGTCGGCGTGCCGCTCAGTGCGCCGGTCGTCGCGTTCAGCGCGACGCCCACCGGCAGCGTGCCAGTCACGAGCGACCACGTGTACGGGGCTGTGCCACCCGTCGCGACGAACGTCTGCGAGTACGCAGCGTTCACCTCGGCGGCCGGCAGCGTCGTCGTCGTCACGGTCAACGCCGTCGGATCGGCGTGCGCCAACATTGGCACACCGATCGCCACCGCGAGTACTGCCGCGAACGACAAAACAGCAGCCCGCGCATGAAGCGCTAACTGCCGTAGCAGAATTGATGGATCACGCATACCAACCTCCTTGCACGCCCGCCTGCCGACGAGGCGATCGACAGGCCTGGGCGACTGGCCTACTGGCGCAGTCACCGCCTAGAACGAGGCGCGCCGAGATGCGTGATGCGTGTTTGCACGCGGTAACGAAATTGTGAGGCAGCAATTTCGAGAATGAACTAGGCGCAGCGAACGCAAACACGATCCGCCTCGTTGTACTGCTGACGGGGGTTGCATCACCCCGCCGATATCCCCAACCTCGATGGTTCGCAAGGCATACGTCCTTGCGCTGGTTCCCTCCATCTCGGCACGACAAGCAAAGACGCGCCCGATGGGCGCGTCTTGCATCTGCAACCTCTGTGCTCGTTAGTGCAGCGAGAACGGCGGATAGCGGTCGGTCACGAGCAGGAACGCATACCCCGAGACGCGCTGCCCCCAGCGCAGCACTCCGACGACGAACTCGAACATTCCGCGTGAATAGCGGCCCGTCACCAGGATCGCGAACCACGCGATCACCGTGACGACGATTGCCGCGAGCGCGAGCGCGAGGTAGTGCGGGATCGCCAGGAACCACTTCACCAGCGGTAGCCACTGATTGAGCTGCTCAACATTCGGCTCGTCGATCTCGAGGTGCACCGCCTGCTCTGCATCCGTCGACGGGTACTCGTCGGAGAGCAGCGCCACGTACGCCGTCACGCGCGTCGAGAAGCGCGAGACCTCGCGGTTCCACTCGAACCACCAGCGCGGGTACTTCCGGCGCGCCACGATCATGAGGATCGTCGGCACCACGACCAGCCCGCCGGTCGCGGCCATGCCTCGCAACTCACCGCCGTCGCGTCGCATCTCCTCGCCACCACCACCGCCGCCGAAGCCGCCAGTCAGGGTCATAAGGATGATGAAGATCGGGATGACCGCGAGTAGCCGGAAGAACACCGAGACGCGCTCGCGAGGCACGGTCGGATAGTCGATCTCGAGCCGTACCGGATACGGCGCATCACCAGCAGGTACAGGAGCAGGAGTCATCGACGGAAAGTCAGTCACGACGCGCACCGTTTTGCGCGCCGGGATAGGACGAGCGCGCGGCTCAGCCTAACACGCGGATGTCGAGGCGCTGACTACGCGGGTACGCCAACCGAGTCGAGCGCCGACAGCCAGATCGCGTTGCCATCGTCACCACCGAGCAGCGCCTCACACGCCCGCTCCGGGTGCGGCATCATCCCCAGCACATTGCGACCCTCGTTCAGGATGCCCGCGATGTTGCGCAGTGAGCCGTTCGGGTTCGCCTCGATCGTCACGTTGCCATCGGCGTCGGCGTAGCGGAACGCGACGCGCCCCTCCGCCTCGAGCATGTCGAGCGTCTCGTCGTCCGCGAAGTAGTTGCCCTCGCCATGCGAGATCGGCACGGCCAGCGCCTGGCCTGGTTCGATGCCCTGGGTAAACGGTGAGTCGTGATTCGCGGCCACCAGGTGCGTCGGCATGCAGCGGAACTGCAGCGACTGGTTGCGCATCAGCACCCCCGGCAGCAGGTCGGCCTCGCACAGGATCTGGAAGCCATTGCAGATGCCGATGACCAGGCCGCCCGCCTCGGCGTGCGCGCGTACCGCATCCATCACCGGTGAGAAGCGTGCGATCGCGCCGCAGCGCAGGTAGTCCCCATACGAGAAGCCGCCCGGCAGCACGACCAACTCGTCGGCCGCAAAGATCGGCGACTCGCGATGCCACACACGCGCCGCCTCGATGCCAACGGTACCGAGCGCATAGATGCAGTCGCCGTCGCTCCAGGTACCGGGGAACACAACCACTGAGGCGTGCATCAGACCTCCGCGCTGGGGATTCGCTCTCAGTATATCGAAGCAGCCCGTAACGGCTGCACGACCGGCTACTCCTCGTCGCTCGGGGGGTTGGGCGTGTCCTCGTCGAGCTCGGCCAGCGAGCCCGCAGGTGGGCCCGTGAGCGCTGGGCGGCTCGCCGGCCCCCCGGCGATCGTCCCCACCACGCGCGTCTCATCGAGGCGTGTCGTGCGCCGCGTCGCCAGCTCGCGCGCAGTCGGCTCCGGGTACTCGATGCGCGGGTGATAGACAGCGTTCAGCATCCCAGCGAATGAGTCAGCCACCACCCGCAGGTCGCGCAGCGAGATCGAGCACTGGTCAAACTGACCCTCCTCGACGCGCTCACGGATCACCGCCTCGACGATCTCGCGCACCCGCTCCGCCGAGTGGTCCGAGCTCGCGCGCACCGTCGCCTCCGTCGCGTCCGCCAGCATCACGAGCGCCGCCTCGCGGCTTTGCGGGCGCGGGCCGGGATAGCGGAACAGCTCAGGGTCGACGGCCGCGTCGTCCGCGGCTGCACGGCGATAGAAGAACACCGCGAGCCGCGTGCCGTGGTGCTGAGGGATAAAGTCGACAACGGTCTCGGGCAGCCCCGCCTCGCGCGCGATCTCCACGCCAGCCGTCACATGCCGCAGGATCACGCGCGTGCTCTGCAACGGGTCGAGCGTGTCGTGCGGATTCGTCTCGCCACTGTTCTCGACGAAGAACGGCGGCGCCACCAGCTTGCCGACGTCGTGGTAATACGCACCGATGCGCACGAGCAGCGGGTCAGCCCCGATGCGCTCCGCCGCACGTTCGGCGAGGTTCCCCACGACAATCGAGTGCTGGAACGTCCCCGGCGCCTCGTCCTGCAAGCGTCGCAACAACGGCTGACTCAGCTGCGTAAGCTCCATCAGCTCCACGCGCGTCACCACGCCAAACCGTCGTCGCAGCACCATGAACAGCACGAACACAATCACCGTTGTCAGCACGCCGCTCACGAGCGCCGCACCGGCCATCCACGCCGGATCCCAGATGCCGCGGTTCGCATCGATCAGCCACACCACACCGAGCGCGACCAGTTCGGTGACCGCCGCAACCGCGCTCGCGAAGACGTAGTGATGCAGCCGGCTCGCTCGCGCCGAGGTCAGCACGCCGGCGTACGAGGCCGCGCCAAACCCGAGCAGCACGCGCGCGACCTCAAGCCCACCCGTCGCATCGCCCTGCGTGAGCGGCAGGTACGTAGCGATAAACGCCGCCATCACCGGCACCAGCACCGCGACCAGTAGCGCGATCCCGGTATCGAGCAGGATCGCGGCGATCATCGGCGCCGCGGCGAGGGGCAGCGCATACACCAGGAACTGGCGATCGAGGTCAGGCAAGGCGTACGCGAACACCACCTTCGTCACCAGCGCGGGCACCACGATCAGCGCGACGAACAGCAGCTGTCGTGACCCGCTCTGCAGCGAGGTCGGCTGCGCCACGAACACGTACCCACCCACCGCCGCTGCGACGAGCAATGCGAGCACGCCCGCTGCGACTACATCGGTCGTGCGAATCCCCACCGGGATCAGCCCGGAGTGCTCGATCAGCTCGATATCCGCGGCGCTGAGCTGCTGCCCCTCGGTAACGAGCACCTCACCCCGCGCGTGCGAGACGTGTACCGGCGGCTGACCCTTGCGCGCCTCATCACGCAACGCCGTCGTGCGCTGCGCATCAACCACCAGCGTCGGCACGACGAGCGGCGCGAGCAGCTCGTTGATTGCGCCGACCTCGGACACCCCGAGCGCTGGCGACAGAAAGCCTGTCGCGCGCACCCGCGCTGCCGGCAGGTCGGTGTCGCGCAGCGTGCCGGACATCACACGCCCGAGTGCGGCTCGCGCGTCCGAGGCGATCAGCGACCACCGCTCATCGCTTGCGCCCACGATCGCCGCAGCAGCGGATGCCGTGAGCTTCGTCGGCAACGCACGCACCGACACCTCGCGTCCACTGGTCGACAGCGAGGAATCGCTGCGCACTTGCTGGATCGCCGCCAGCTCGCGGTCGAGCTCAGCGATCTCGCGATCACGCCCGGATGGATCGAGGACGAGCACGTCCGGGACGGCGTTCGCCGCCTCATTGCGCACCTCAGTCGTGCGCGCCATCGAGTCGTAGGAGATCGCCCGCGGTGCCGTCAGCGTCCAGGGCGCACGTGCGCTCACCTCGAGTGATGCCGTGCTCGGGAACCACGGAAACAGCACGCCCGCAACGAGCACTGCCACGACCAGCCCGAGCGTGATCGCCGCCTCGCGCCCGATGCGCGGAACCCCGCGCACGGTCAGCCCATCACGGCTGACGCTCATGCCCCGCCAAGCACCGATCGCACCAGTGCCTGCACTCGAGCCCCATCCGCGCGGCCGGCGACCTGCTTCATCAGCGGCCCCATCACCTTGCCGAAGTCCTTCGCGCCACTCGCGCCCGACTGCGTGACCGCCGCGCTCACCAGTGCCTGCAGCTCGTCATCCGAAAGGTCGGCCGGCAGGTACGAGAGGATCAGGTCGAGCTCCTCCTGCTCGTGGTCGACGAGGTCCTGCCGGTGGCCCGCTGCGAACTGCTCAATCGACTCGCGTCGCTGCTTCGCCTGCTTCTGCAGCGTCGTGATCGCCTCGTCATCACTGAGCTCGTGACCGAGCGCGATGCGCTCGTTGCCGAACGCCGCGATCAGCAGCCGCAGGATGTCCCGGCGCCGCGCATCGCCGCTGCGCATCGCGTCGGGCAATTCGTTCTGGATCTGCTGGACGAGCGGCATGGCGATTCCTCCACGGACGAGCACCGGCGCACTCGATGATGCCAGAGCCGAGCAATACGAGGACGCTCGCAGCGCGATACAGGCACAGACAGTACGCACAGGTAGCAAGAACCCCGGCAATTGCCGGGGTCTCACGATGAGCGCTAGTGCGCTGCCTGGGTGCGGATGGCCTTGCGCAGCTTGCGGATGCGGGAGGCTTCCTGCTTCTTGCGAAGGACCGAGGGCTTCTCGAAATACTCGTGTCGGCGGGCGTCGGTGAGGATGCCGTCTGCCTGCACGCGCTTGTTAAAGCGCTTGAGAGCCGACTCGAGCGACTCCATCTCTCCGATTTGAACGTCACTCATTGCTGAGAAATCACCCCCTCCCCGCAAGATTTGAGATCGAAACAGGCGTCGAGCCTAAGCGAGCCTCACGTACGCGCTGAACGCGTCTCGTGAGGCTCGCAATCGGTCAGAAACCTGGAACGAACTAGTCAGCCGACGGCAGGACCTTGGGCTGGAGCTCTTCCATACCCTTGCCATCGATGTTCAACGCGCAGTCACCGGCCTTGATGCAGAGCAGCTCAATGCCGGAGCCGGGCTCCTGGTAGCGCTTTCCGAGTGCAGCCATGAGTGTTCCCTATCCCTTAGAGCTGCTCGAGCTCGGTGTCGTCGTGCTTCAGCGTGCCATCGCCGCCCTTGGTGGCGATGAACTCGGCGCCGCACTTAGGGCAGCGGTACCGCTTTCCAGTCACAACAGCCATTCGTGTCCCCCTCCGCCGGCGAACGCCGACTCCGCTCGCTACTGCAGTGTCTTGATGTACTCGACGATCGCAGTCACCTGCGCGTCAGTGAGCTTGTCCTTGAAGGTCGCCGGCATGAGGCCGTTGGCGAAACCCTTCACGAGCTTAGCACCGGGATTGACGATCGACTCCTTCAAGTAGGCGTCGTCCGCCTTTGCCGTCGAGCCGTCCGCCAGCGCGACATCGTGACCCGACAGGCCCTTCCACGTCGGACCAACGCCCGCCGCACCACCGGTCGAGTGACACGCGGTGCAGCCGTTGGTCGTCGCGAGGGTCTTGCCCTCGGCCGCCGGGCTACCAGCTGGAGCCGCGGGCGCAGCGCCACCGGCTGCAGGAGCCGCCGCGGCAGCGCCACCAGCGGGCGCCGCCTTGAACGGGTCCCGACCACGGATGTCAGCAGCGTTGTCAGCGGTGAACTGCCCGCAATTCTTCTCGGTCAGACTGAGTCCAGCCGGATCCGCCAGGATGTCCTTGGCGGTGACACTGACTTCGATATCGTGCTCGGTGCCGATCTCCTTCACCAGGTCCCAGCGGCCCTCGGTGATCATCGTCACGAGCTGGTGCAGCTGCGTGTCGGAGAGCGAGCCGCCGAAGCGCTGCGCCCACAGCGGCATGAAGGTGTTCGTGCGACCGCATGAGAGCGTGTTGAACAGGAAGTTCGTCACGGCATCCGCCTCGCCCTGCGGGCTCGGAGGTGCACCGCTCGGGTCGTGCTCGCCAATGATGCGGAACGCCGGACGGTTCAACACCGGGCCGACGTGGCCCTCGCCTTCGAGACCGTGGCAGCTACGGCAGTTGTTCACGAACAGACGCGCGCCACGCTCAGCGATGCGATCGGTGATCTCGATGCGAGCCTCAGCCTGGCGCGTGCTCTCGTAGCCGATGTACCCGCCAAACATCAGGATGGCGAGCAACACCGTGCCGATCATGATGTTGACCTGCTTGCTGGTGTTCATCGCCCCACCAATCCAGATGCCGCCCGCTGCGTCATTCGATTAAGCCGGCAGACCCGGGAACTGCTTCGCGCGCTGTGGGTTGTCCGGGCCACCCGACGTGCGCGCACCGGTCTGCACCGTGACGTTGCCAGCGGCGTCGACCTCGATCTGCATCGTGTCCATCGGGCGCGGCGCCGGACCGAACACGCGGACGCCGGCCTTCGTGTACGTCGAGCCGTGACACGGGCAACGGAACCAGCCCTTGTCGCCCTCGTATTCGAACTCTGGACGCCACGGCACCGTGCAACCAAGGTGTGGGCACTTGTGCCAGAGCGCGATCAACCCGCTGCCGCCGCCGCTGCCACCAGCGCGCGTCTCCTTCGGGTCGAGGTTCGTGACGTAGAACTGGCCATCGAGGAAGTGCTTCGGCTCGGCGCCCTTCTTGTAGTCCGTGATCTTGCCGGCAGCCACCGGGCCACCGAAGCCGCGCACACCGCGCGGATACAAGAAGTCCACGAACAACCCAACGGAGCCGAGCAGCGCCAGGCCAAGACCGCCCAGGAACGATCCGCGGATGAACGAGCGACGGCTCGCCTCCATGTCGGGACGGGTAGCCAGCGCACCAGGGACGTTGGTCTCGGCGACGGTGCGACGCGCAGCAAGCGCCTCGCGCCACGTCTCCATCGACTCGCCAGCGGCGGGCGACTCCCCCATGTCGGGCGGCGTGGTTCGGGGTGTGGTCATCGATTGATCTCCGTACCCAGCCCTAGGAAACCGGCGGCTTCACGAGCCACGGCGGGAGCAATTCCATGCCCTGGCCGCGGAACGCGGTACCAACCAGCGTCAACACGACGTACACGGCAATGAAGCCAGCGAACTGCGCGATCATGTGGTCGCGCCGCGTCTTCGCCTCGCCGGTCTTCCACAGCACGATGGACAAGATGATCGGCAGGCCGATCATCGTCGACACCGGGATAATCTGCGCCACGATCAGGCCGGGGATGTCGAGCGACAGACCAAGCTTCGGCAGGCCCAGCAGATCCGTCCGCAGGAACGGGTCGAGGTTGATGTCACGCATCGAGGCTGGCCACGGCAGGTCGTTCTGTAATGAACGCGTCGTCCGGATGAAGTTCAGCGCTACCGGCCACTTGCCGTGCGTCAGACCTTCGAAGATGCGCACGTGAATCGAGGCGTCGAAGAGGATCAGCAGAATGCTGCCGATCGAGCCGACCGCCGTACCGATCCACATCAGGCGCCACGCGTTCGGCGTGGACAGCCACTCACCCTGGCCCTCGTGGGACTGGTCGTAGTAGGGAATCGTGCCGAGTGCGACCAGGGCCACCGTCGGCACGATCACGCCCGCGAGCGCCGGGTCCATGTGCAGCAGCAGCTCCTGGAGGTTCAGGAAGTACCACGGTGCCTTGGACGGGTTCGGCGTCACGGCCGGGTTCGCACGGTCGAGCAACGGCGCGTCGATCGTGATCGACAGCGCGGTGAGCGCCAGCAGGAACACCATCGCCGCGATGAACTCGACGAAGACGAGATCCGGCCAGACCAGCAATTCCTCGTCACGCGCACGTCGCGCCTTTGCACGGACGGCGGGGGACTCGGCGGTCTCCTGAGCTGCAGCAACCATCGTTCAGTTCCCCCGGCCTACAGCGGCCTGGCCAGTCCGCCGTCACGGCGGATGCGCCAGAAGTGCACGGCCATGAAGGTCGCCGCCAGCAACGGCAGGCCCATCACGTGCAGCGTGTAGAAGCGGATAAGAGCGTTCGGGCCGACCTCGAAGCCGCCGATCAGGGCGAACTTGTTCGGCGGGCCGAGCACCGGCGCGGAACCAACCATGTTGGTACCGACGGTGATGGCCCAGAACGCGAGCTGGTCCCACGGCAGCAGGTAGCCGGTGAAGGACAGCAGCAGCGTCAGCACCAGCAGCACGACGCCGACGACCCAGTTGAACTCCCGAGGCGGCTTGTACGCGCCCGTGTAGAACACGCGCATCATGTGCATCAGCACCATGATCACCATGCCGTGCGCCATCCAGCGATGCAGGTTGCGCATCAGGAAGCCGAATCGGACGTCGGTCTCGAGGTGCAGGATGTCCTCGTACGCCCGTTCAACGGACGGCACGTAATAGAACATCAGCAGCACGCCAGTGATGGTCAGACCGAGGAACAGGAAGAACGAAAGGCCACCCAAGCAGTAGGTGTGGGTGATTTTGACGTGGGTGCGGTGGATACGAGTCGGGTGCAGGTGCAGGAAGACGTTCGTAGCGACCACGAGCATCTGGTTACGCGGAGTGTTCGGGTAGCCACTGCGGAAGATCGACCGCCACACGTAGTTGTGGAAGAGGGCGTCGTACAGCCGGTCGCCCATGCTGCGCGACTCGGGGCGCTCAGTCGTCGCCATCGGTCATCCCCTCAAGCTGCCTACAGGCCCGAAAACCGGCCTAGGCTTCCCAGTACTTACCCAGCACAACCATGATCGCGAGCGCCGAGAAAATGGTGACAACCACCCCGACCAGCTCGAGCGTCTCACCAACTTCGCCAAGGATCATGGCGCTGTCCTTCCAGCCCGGCGTTAAAACCGTGCTCGATTTCACAAACCTTCGGGATACTAGTCAGCGCCCAAAGTAAGGTCAAGGCAATCAGTGCTGGCCAGACGAGGCCTCACGCTGCACCTTCGGAATACCACCAACACGCAGGCGCCAGAGACCGCGCAGGTCCTCGGTCGCCGTCGAGATAATGTGTACGCGCGTGTCCGTGTCCTCTTCCCAGCGCACCGGCACCTCCCGCAGGCGGTACCCGTTCTGCTGCGCGATCAGCAGCAGCTCCGAATCGAAGAACCACCGCGTGTCCTTCACGAGCGGCACGAGGGCGTGCGCAGCGTCGCGCCGGATCGCCTTGAACCCACACTGGGCGTCCGAGACATGCAGTCCGCCCAGCACGTTCAGAATCGTCACGTAGGTACGCGAGATGAACTCGCGCTTGAACCCGCGGTGCGTCTGCGAGAGCCGGTGCAGGCGCGTCCCATAGGCGACGTCCGCCTCGTTATTGGCGAGCGGGTCGATCAGTGCTGGGAGGTGCGCTAGGTCAGTGGAGAGATCGACGTCCATGTACGCGCACACGTCGGCCGGTGAGGTCAGCCAGGCCACCCTCAGGGCGATGCCACGGCCCTTTACGGGGATGTGCAGCGCCGCCACCTGGCCTGGGTGCTCGGCCTCGAGCTGGCGGGCCACATCGAGCGTACGGTCCGTCGAGGCGTTGTTCGCCACGACAATCCGCCACTGGTGCTCCGGGTGCACCGAGAGGAAGGCGAGCACGCGCGCGATGCTGTCTGCCAGCACATGCTCTTCGTTATAGACGGGGATGACGATGTCGACGGTGGCCATGGGCGGATCCTAACGGTGAGGAGACGCTCCGCGCCCCCGCTTCGTCCCAGTATCTAGGACGCAGTATCGAGGCACGGCCTAGTGACGGAAGTGCCGTGCCCCCGACGTAACGAGCGCCATGTTGTGGGTGTTCGCCGTTGCGATCGACTCCTCATCACGGATCGAGCCGCCCGGATGCACCGCTGCTGTCACCCCGGCTGCCGCTGCCACCTCGATCGAGTCCGGGAACGGGAAGAAGGCGTCCGAGGCCATCACAGCGCCCTTCGCCAGCGCACCGGCGCCGGCCACGGCCAGCCGCGCGCTCTCGACGCGATTCGGCTGCCCGGAGCCCATCCCGACCATCACGCCGTCCTTCACGAAGACGATGGCGTTCGACTTCACGTGCCGGCAGACCATCCACGCCACATCGAGGTCGCGCAGCTCCTGCGCCGACGGCTCGCGCGAGCTCGACACCGCGAACGCTGCCTCGTGCGAGGTGTCGGCGTCCTGGACAAGCACGCCACCGCGCACCGAGCGCACCTCCTGGCGCGTGCGTCCGAAGTCGCCCAGCGGCGCCTGCAAAATGCGCAGGTCCGCGGACTTGCGACGCAAATGTTCGAGTGCGCCCGGCTCGAAGCCCGGCACGATCACGATCTCGAAGAACATGCGCACGCCTGCGACCGGGCTCAGCACCTCGCGCAGCGCCGTTGCCAGCGCCATGTCGAGCGGCCGGTTGATCGCCACGATCCCGCCGTACGCCGAGATCGCATCGCCCTGCGTCAGCGCGCGCTCGTATACCGCCGCCAGCGATTCGCCATCCTCGGCGACCGCGAAGCAGCAGGGGTTGGTGTGCTTGATGATCGCCACTGCCGGACGTGGCGACTCCGCAACGAGGTTGTACGCCGCGTCAGCGTCGAGGAAGTTCGTGTACGACATCCCCTTGCCATGCAGCTGCTCATATCCGCCGATCCCCTCGACCGGCGTGCGCACAGAGTCGAGTCGATACATCGCCCCGCGCTGGTGCGGGTTCTCGCCGTAACGCATCGTCTCGCCGATTCGCGTGAGCCCCACCGTCAGCTGCTCGGGGAACACGTCCTCGTCGCCGCGCAGGTACTCGGCAATCGCCGTGTCGTAGTGTGCAACGTGCTGGAACGCTTTCGCCGCGAGTCGCTTGCGGAACGCAGCATCGAGGTCGCCACCACGCAGCGCCTCGATGATCGCGGGGTAGTCCATCGGATCAATCACCGGGATCACCCACGGGTGATTCTTGGCGGCCGCGCGGATCATCGCGGGGCCGCCGATGTCGATCTCCTCCAGCGCCTCAGCGAGTGTCGGCGTGTTCGTGCGCGTCACCGTCTGCACGAACGGGTAGAGGTTGCCAACGACCATGTCGACGCCCTCGATGCCATTCGCCAGCATGTCTGCTTTGTCGTCGTCGCGATCGCGACGCGCGAGGATGCCGCCATGCACCTTTGGGTGCAGCGTCTTCACGCGGCCACCGAGCATCTCCGGGCTGCCCGTGAGATCAGCGACGCTCGTCACGGGCACGCCCGCGTCTGCAATCGCCTTCTGCGTATTGCCTGTCGAGAAGAGCTGCCATCCGAGGGCGCTCAACTCGCGAGCGAAATCTGCAATACCAGTCTTGTCGTAGACGCTGAGGATCGCCCGCACGTCTGTCCCCTGTTCGCTATTGCCCCAAACGAAACTACGCAGGCAGGCCGCGCACAGCCGGATCGCCCGCACCACGAGCCACCACGGTGCCTATGCGCCACGCCTCGGGCACATCCGCGAGCACGCTTGCTGCATCGGCTTCGGCCACTGCGACGATCACACCCACACCCATGTTGCAGGCACGGAACATCTCCGCATCCTCAACATTGCCGGTGCGCTGGATCAGCCGGAACAGCGGCGGCACCGTCCATGACGATGCATCGAGCTCAGCGCCGATGTCGTCACGGAAAATCCGAGGCAAGTTCCCCACGATCCCACCACCAGTGATGTGCGCGATGCCATGCAGCCGCGCGCGCTGTGGCTCCAGCAACGTGAAGTACGAGCGGTGCACTGCCAGCAGCGCCTCACCCAGCGTCGATTGCAGTTCCTCGTAGTGCTTGTTCAGCACCTCGCGGTCGTGCGCCTCATCGCCGCCCTTGGCAATGCCAAACGCCGATCGCACGAGCGAGTACGCGTTCGTGTGCAGGCCGTTTGAGGGCAGCGCGATCAGCGCATCGCCCGGCGCGATCTTCGTGCCATCGATCACTTCGTCGTACTCGACCACGCCGACGATGAAGCCCGCGATATCGAAATCGCCGCTGCCGTACACGTCCGGCATGTCGGCGGTCTCGCCGCCGATCAGCGTGATGCCATGCGCTTCGCACGCCTTGCCCACGCCCGCCACGATCTCGGCGCGCAGCTCCTGCGGCAGGTCTGCCGTCGCGAGGTAATCGAGAAAGAACAGCGGCTTCGCGCCTGCCGTGAAGATGTCGTTCACGCAGTGGTTCACAAGGTCCTGGCCGACGGTGTCATAGATGCCGGCTGCGATCGCGATCTTCAGCTTCGTGCCGACGCCATCGGCGCTGCTCACGATCACCGGATCACGATAGCCAGGGCCGAGGCGCCAGAGGCCTGCGAACGGCCCAACGCCGCTCATCACCTCGGGGCGCATCGTGCGTGCGGCGATCGCGCGGTAGCGCGCGATCGTCGCGTCAGCGGCGTCGATATCGACACCGGCAGCGGCATAGCTCAGGGGACGATCAGAGGACGCGGTCACGCGATAACAACCTCGCAGCGTTCAACGGCTGGGAAGGGCCGGAGCGCTGCCGGAGCAGCGTATCCGCCGAATGGGACGAGCGAAAGCGCCCACCATGGCGCTACGAGCGGACGACCTCCAGCGCGAACTTGTCGAGCTGGAGCGGCACCTCGCGGGGATAGTCCCCGGAGAAGCACGCCGTGCACAGCTGGTTTTCCGACTGGTTGGTCGCGGCCGCCGTGCCCGCCAGCGAGAGGTAGCCGAGCGAGTCGGCTCCGATGTGCTGGCGAATCTCCTCGACCGACTCGTGGGCGGCAATCAGCTCGGCCCGACTCGCCATGTCCACACCGTAGAAGCACGGGTGCTGGATCGGCGGCGACGTGATGCGCATGTGCACCTCGCGCGCCCCAGCCTTGCGCAGCATCGAGACCACCCGAGGCGTCGTCGTCCCGCGCACGATTGTGTCGTCCACGACCACCACGCTCTTACCGCGCAGCATCTCGGGCATCGGGTTGTACTTCATCTGGACGCCCCGGTCGCGCAGGCGCTGGTCGGGCTGGATGAAGGTGCGCCCCACATAGCGGTTCTTCACGAGCGCTTCGACATACGGGATCCCCGACTCGCGGGCGTAGCCGATCGCCGCCGCCGTCGCCGAGTCCGGGATGCCAATCACGATGTCAGCCTCGACCGGGTGCTCCTGCGACAGCTGCGCGCCCATGCGCATCCGCGACTCATACAGCAGCTGCCCGCGCATCCGCGAGTCCGGCCGCGCGAAGTAGATGTACTCGAGCAGGCACAGCGCCCGCCGCAGCGGCTCGACCGGAGTCGTGGAGGTGATGCCGTTCTCGTCGATGCGCACTAGCTCGCCCGGCTCGATCTCGCGGACGAACGTCGCACCAAGCTGGTCCAGCGCGCAGGTCTCGGACGCCAGTACCCAGCCCGTTTCCTTGCCGTTCTCGAGGTGCCCAAGCACCAACGGCCGAATGCCGTTCGGGTCGCGGACGCCGAACAGCGCGTCCTTGGTCAGTACGGTCAGCGAGTAGGCACCGTTGGCGCGCCGCATCATCGTGGCGAAGCGCTCTTCCCACGTCGTGCCCGGCGCGGTCGCGATCAGGTACGCGAGTGATTCGGAGTCCGTCGTGGTCTCGAACACCGCGCCGCGGCTCTCGAGGTCCGCACGCAGCAGGTCGGAGTTGACGACGTTCCCGTTGTGCGCAAGCGCCAGCTGGCGGTCGGAGTCCTCAGGGGAAAAAGCGAACCCCTCGGGTGCGTTCACCACGAGGGGTTGAGTGTTGCAGGCGATGCTCGACCCGGTGGTCGAATAGCGAGTGTGGCCGATGGCAGCGATGCCACCGGTCAGACCCTCCAGCGCGTCCTCGTCGAAGACCTGCGAGACGAGGCCCATGGCCCCGTACATCGAGATCTGGTCGCCGTCGGTGGTCGCGATGCCGGCCGATTCCTGGCCGCGGTGCTGCAGCGAGTGCAGTCCGAAGAACGTGAGTCTGGCTACGTCTTCACCCGGCGCAAAGACGCCGAAAATGCCGCATTTTTCCGTAAGGCTCGGGATCACCAGTGGCCACCCTCGAATGTGCCAGCCGGTCAGGGAATAAGTGTACCACCCGCGTTCACGCACACGCGAGATTTCGAGTCGAGAAAGTCGCCTACGACGTGGCCCGCAGCATCTTCCCGTGCTCGATCTTGGTGCAGCGGTTCATCACGACCTCGAGCCCCGCCGCCCGAGCCGTTGCGGCCGCGTCCTCATCCACGATCTCGAGCTGCGTCCAGACCGCCTTCGCGCCCGCCTCGATCGCATCCGCCACCACGCCGGCCACGAACTGCGGCCGGCGGAACACGTCCACGATGTCGATCGTGGCTGGCACGTCCTGCAGCCGCGGATAGACCGGCATCCCGAAGATCTCCGTCTCCGCTGGATTCACGAGGTAGACCTCGTACCCCGCGTCGATCAGGTATTTCGCCACGTCGTTCGAGGGGCGCGAGGGGTCCGAGGCCACTCCCACGCCCGCGATCGTCTTCGCCTCAGCGATCAGCCGCTGTGCCAGCTCGCCATCGTCAGCCGTCATTTCGAGCTCCTTCTGCGGGCTCCTCGACGTCGTCCTCGAGTTCATCGTCGCCGTAGTACTCGTCATCGTCCGGCACAAAGGCAAGCACCGCCTCGACCCCGGCCATCTCGGACAGCACCTCGGCCAGCCGGTTCGCGCGCGTCACCCCGTCGATCGCCATCGGTCTCGAGGTGATGACGGTGCCCACGGGCAGCCTCGCCTCGTCATCCTTCACGATCTCGACATCCCACGTGATCACGTCCTGGTGCTCGCCGCTCCGCAGCGCATCGTCGCCATCCGAGGTGACCTCGATGCGCGCGATCCGGGCGAAGCCCGTGCCGTCCGTAGTCCCGATGCCCATCCCGAGGAAGCCCTGCTGCCACCGTGCCGTCCGCGCCTGGCGGTCCATCACGAACGCAGTCCCGATCACCCCGAAGATCAGCCCGAGCACGCCAATCGGCCCGAGCAGCAGCGCAATCAGCAGCAGTGGCAGCAGCACCCAGATCGGCAGCGTGCTGAACCCCAGCACCACCCCGAGGATCGCGAGGCCGGCCAGCCCGATCTCGATCAGCGCCCCGATCACCTGCACCCGTGACGGGACGATCGAGATGCGGTCGGCCTCGACCACCGCGATCGCGCGCTGCAGGAAGATCTCTTCGTTCGCCACAGGCCCCCGGTCGTGCGTTCTGATAGACGTGATAAGTGGCGATGGCGAGTTTGCGCCGCACAAGGGCGCGTCTCTATCATCGCTCGCCGGAGGCTTGTATGCGCCAGGACTTGATGGAGATCCTCGTCTGCCCCGTCTGCAAGGGCGATCTCACGCTCACCATCGTCGCCGTCGAAGGCGACGAGGTGCTGACGGGCGATCTCTTCTGCGCCGCCTGCAACGAGCACTACCCGATCGACGACGGCATCCCGAACCTGCTCCCGCCCGACATGCGCGCCTCCATGGCTGCCGCGTCCGACGCCCCGAGCGGTCACTAAGTGGACCCCGAGCGCTCGCGTCAGCTCGGCCAGGCCCTGATGGCCCTCGCCGTCGTCCAGCTGCTGCTGTTCCTCATCGGCACCATGAAGCGCTCGTACACCGCGCTCGCGCTGCCCATCTTCGTCATGGTCGCCGCCTTCTCCGCGGTCGCCTTCTGGGTCGGCTGGACGATGTCCGTCGTGAAGACCTGGGACGACGAGGCCTAGCCTCGGATCGCTCTCCACTGGGCAACCTTGCACCGACCGCGCATCATCTCGTCATGCGATTCGTCATGCGTCTGTTCCTCGCCATCCACGTCGCCCTCTACCGCGCCACCAACGGCAAGATTGGCTCGCGCATGTTCGGCGGTGACGTGCTCGTACTCATCACGACCGGCCGCCGTACCGGTCAGCGCCGCAATACGCCGGTAATGTACGTGCGCGATCCCGAGCAGGACCGCTTCGCCGTCATCGCCTCGAACAACGGCTCAGACTCGCATCCCGCGTGGTTCTACAACGCCACCGCGGCTGGCTCCGCCGAGATCCAGGTGCACGACCGCCGCATGGCCGTCGGCGTCCGCCAGGCCACCGAAGAGGAACGCGCGCGCCTGTGGAAGGTCGCCGTTGCCAACTACGCCGGCTTCGACGCCTACGAGCGCAAGACCAAACGCCACATCCCGATGCTGCTGCTCGACCCGCGCGCGTAAGTCCCGAGGCCTAACCGCGGGGCGGCGACCACCACCCGCAGTCCTCAATCACATCGATCCCGCTCGCATCCACCTCCGCGAGCAGCTCCGAGGTCGTGCGCCGCAGCGCCGGGTGACGCCAGTGCGGCGCCACATCCGCGAGTGGCACGAGCACGAACGCACGCTCATGCATCGCCGCATGCGGCACGATCAGGTCTGCCTCATCCACGGTCTCGCCCTCGATCGCGAGAATGTCCACGTCGATCGGTCTGGCGCTATTCCGCACCGCACCAAAGTTGCGCCCCGCGTCCGCCTCGATGCGCTTCGCGAGCACGAGCAACTCACGCGCCGACAACGAGCTACGCGCAGCCACCGCGATGTTCATAAAGCGCTGCTGCTCGACGACACCCCACGGTGGCGTCTCATACACGCGCGACACGAGCTCGATCGCCACGCCCGCGCGCACCAGCGCATCGAGCGCAGCACGCAGCTTCCCCACGCGGTCGCCGAAGTTCCCACCGAGCGCGAGCCACACCCGTCGCTCGCTCGCCGGCCACGCACGCACCGCCGCATCCGAGGTGCGAACGACGTCGTACATCGTCGCGACGTCGTGCACCCGCACGATGTCCGCACCCGCCTCGATCGCCAATGCCACACTCGCGGCCGTACCCCACAGCCGCTCGCCTTCCGGCCGATCACCTAACACGGCACCAATCGTCGACTTGCGCGACGTGCCCACGAGCAGCGGTCGCCCCAGCGCACGCAGCTCGCCCAGTCGCCGCAGCATCTCGAGGTTTTGCGCGGGCTGCCACCCGAACCCAAACCCCGGATCCAGCACCAGTCGTTCGAGCTCGACGTCGGCCTCGCGCGCGATCGCGATGCTCGCTTCGAGCCCAGCGCGAATGTCAGCGATCACATCACCCGAGGACGCGCGCTCACGCTGGTTGTGCATCAGCACCGCCGGCAGCCCGCTCCGCGCGAGCACACCAGCCATCGCCGGATCCGAGCGCAGCCCCTGCACATCGTTCAGCGCATCCGCGCCCGCCTCGAACGCGCGCTCTGCGACCGTCGCTTTCGAGGTGTCCACCGTGATCGGCACGCTCACCGCGGCGCGCACCGCGCGCAGCACCGGCGCGAGCCGCACCCACTCGCCATCCGCATCTACCAAGCTGTGTCCAGGCTTGGTCGACTCCGCACCGACATCGATCAGGTCCGCACCCGCCGCCACCATCGCGCGCGCCTGCTCGGCTGCCTGCGCGGCATCGAGCACACCATCGCCCGAGAACGAATCGGGCGTCGCGTTCACGATCCCCATGACATACGTGCGAGTACCCCACGCGAACGTGCGACCGCCAATGCGCATCGAGGGAATAGACGTGGTCACGCGAGGAGTCTAGGCCCGGATAGGGCTAGACGATCTCGATCGGCTCTTCAGTCACCACGGGACGCTCGGCGCCGGGCAACCGCTGCTCGACGCGCCACGCGCGGATATCGAGCGGCGCCGCATCGCGTAGCGACACGAGGATGTACAGGGTGCCGGGATAGGCCGGTGCACGGTCGAACTCGCCGGGCGGGAAGAATGCCTGCCGCTCGTCGGTCGGCGAGGGACGCGCTTCCGAGGCGACGTGCGAGTGATAGATCGCGAACAGCGTCTCGCCCGTCTTGTCACGCCGCACTTCAAGCTCGTACTGCGTCTTGGGGTCCATCAGGTAGCGGTACGGCGAGCCCTTGCCGTCGTCGCCCGAGGCGTTCGGCACGCGGTAGACCGCGATTGCCTCGCCATCCTGGGCGTGCACCACGCCGCACGCCTCGTTGGGTGCGTCCTCACGCGCGTGCGCCAGCATCTCGTCAACGAGCGCGCGAGGGATGCGGGGCATGCGGACTCCTCGATACCGGCGGCGCCGGACTACTACGGGACTAGAGCCACGCCTCTGGCTCGCCGTCATCGATGCACGCGCCCGGCATGATCATCATCTGCAGGAACCGCGAGCTCGCCGGCTGCACCACGAGGTGCTCAACCCAGTGAGCATGCTCCTCCGCCGGCACACGTTCGAGAAGGTCACGCGCGACGACCTCCACCTCGGAGTCGTCGTTCGCGATTCCCATGTCCAGCGTCCACTGCGGCATCGAGACGCGCCCAACAGTCCGAGTGCGAATCAGCTTCGCGGCCGGGTGCGCGCGGTACTTGTCGACGACATCGACCGAGAAGCGCAAGTGCAGCCCACCGAAGTCCTGGCCGGCGAGTGCTCGTGCGAGCACCCGCCGTTCCAGTGCGGTCACGATCTGCATATCCGCATCCGTAGCCATCGAGGTCGTCGAGTAGCTCGGCTACTTCTCGACCGGCACGCCGATCAGCGAGCCGTACTCGGTCCACGAGCCGTCGTAGTTCTTCACGTTCTCGTAGCCAAGGATGTGCTTGAGCGCGAACCACGTGTGCGAGCTGCGCTCACCGATGCGGCAGTACGCGATCGTCGGCTCGCCGTCCTTCACGCCAGCCTCGCCGTACAGCGCGCGCAGCTCATCCGCCGACTTGAACGTGCCGTCCTCGTTGACCGCACGCGCCCACGGGATGTTCTTCGCGCCGGGGATGTGACCAGCGCGCTGCGCCGTCTCCGTCATGCCCGGAGGCGCGATGATCTCGCCCTTGAACTCGGCAGGCGATCGCACGTCCACCAGCTGCGTCGTGCCGCTGCTGGCGCCAGCGGCGGCCTGCAGCACCTCCTCGCGCTGCGCGCGCAGTGCGGGGTTCGCGTCCTTCGCGCGGTACGAGGTCGCCGTCACCGACGACACGTCCGCGGTCGTCGGCCGGCCATCGGCCAGCCACTTCACGCGGCCACCGTCCATCAGCGAGACGTTCTCGTGCCCGTACAGCTCGAGCAGCCACAGCGCGTACGCCGCGAACCAGTTGTTGTTGTCGCCGTACAGCACCACGTGCGTGTCGTTCGAGACGCCCGCGTCGCTCATCAGCTTGTCCAGCCCGATGCGCGAGATGATGTCGCGGTTGTTCTGGTCCTGAAGCTCGGTCGTCCAGTTCCACGCCACCGCTCCGGGAGCGTGGCTCTCCTTGTACGCCTCGGTGTCGACGTCGACTTCGATCAGCCGCACGTTCGAGTCGTTGAGGTGCTCTTGCACCCAGTCAGCCGTGACCAGCTTGTCTACCATGGCGAATCCTCCATACATACGCGCGATGCGCTTGCGGCACGCGCGTATGTGACCTTGCGAGTGTGAAAGGAGCGGCCTACCACCAGAACTTGGTGTTCACCTGCTCCTCGATGTCGTCGTAGTCCGATGTCCACAGGCCGCTCGACAGGTACTTCCACCCACCGTCGGCCAACAGACAGACGATATTGCCTTCGTCGATGCGCTCCGCGACACGCTGCGCCGCACGCACCGCAGCGCCGCCCGAGATGCCCGCGAAGATGCCGACCTTCGTCGTCAGCTCCTGCGTCGTGCGGAACGAGGTGCGCGAGTCCACCACGATCCGTGCGTCGAGTATCGACTCGTCCAGCACCGGCGGGATGTACCCCTCTTCAAGACTGCGCAGCCCCTGCACCAGGTCACCTGGGTGCGGCGCCGCCGCCACGATCTTGATCTCGGGGTTGTATTCCTTGAGCCGCCGCCCGACGCCGGTCAGCGTCCCACCCGTGCCAAGTCCGGCGACAAAGTGCGTCACCGACGGCAGGTCGCGGATGATCTCCGGCGCCGTCGTCTCGTAGTGCGCGTTGGGGTTCTGCGGGTTTTCGTACTGGAACGGCATGAACCAGTCCGGATGCGCGGCTGCGACTTCGCGCGCCATCGCCACCGAACCGTTCGTGCCGAGCGGGCCTGGCGAGAAGATCACCTCGGCGCCGAACGCGCGCAATAGCTCGACGCGCTCCGCGCTCACCGCGTCCGGCATCACGACCTTCACCGGGTACCCGCGCACCGAACCGATCATCGCGAGTGCGATCCCGGTGTTTCCGGACGTTGGTTCGAGGATAGTCTGACCGGGCTTGAGTCGACCGTCGCGCTCCGCCGCCTCGATCATGAACTTCGCGATGCGGTCTTTTTCCGAGCCCGTCGGGTTCTGCCCTTCGAGCTTCGCGTAGATGTGCACCGACGGCTTCGGCGAGAACGCCGCGATCTCGACCAGCGGAGTGTTACCGACCATGTCGAGCATGCTTTGGAACAGCATCGCGAGCCTCGCCTCTGGAACTATTGGATGCTGTGAGCGACTAGCCGCCAGCGAGCGCCGGCAGGATCGAGACCTGGTCGCCATCCTTGAGCGCCGTCTCGGCGCCGCCCAGGTAGCGGATGTCTTCGTCGTTCAGGTAGATGTTCACGAAGCGGTGCAGCACACCGGCCTCGTCCATCACCTGCGCGCGGAAGCCCGGGTACTTGCCCTCGATGTCGTCGATCACCGCGCGCACCGACGTGCCGTCCGCCGACACCTCGCGGTTCCCACCGACTGCGTTGCGAATCACCGAAGTCATATGTACCTGTACGGGCAACGTTCGATCCTTCCCCGATTCCCCCGGAGGTCCGGTTGGGAATCAGCCTCGCCGCGCATTGTCCCGCGGCGAGGCGTTACGACCTGCTGAGTGGCCTCTTGGCCTAATGACCGTGACCTGCGGCCGCGCCCTCCATCACCAGTGGCGGCGAGCCGCAGAACTGGTCGTAGTCGATCAACTCGGTCACCGTCGGGTGGTCGCCGCACAGCGGGCACGAGGGATCGCGCCGCAGCTTCATCGTGCGGAACTCCATCGTCAGCGCGTCCACGAGCAGCAGGCGGTTCACCAGCGGCTCGCCGATCCCGAGGATCTGCTTGAACACCTCGGTTGCCTGGATCGAGCCGATCAGACCAGTGATGGCGCCGAGGACGCCTGCCTCCGCGCACGACGGCACCAGCCCCGGAGGGGGCGGCGTTGGGTAGAGGCAGCGGTAGCAGCCATGGCCCGGCTTGAACACGGTCGCCTGCCCGTCGAACAGCAGGATCGAGCCATCGACGAGCGTCTTGCCCGCGATGTAGGCCGCGTCGTTCACCAGGTAGCGCGTCGCGAAGTTGTCCGCGCCGTTCACGATGATGTCGTACTGCGGAATCACGTCCATCGCGTTGTCGGACGTCAGCGGGAACTCGTGGCCGACCACCGTGACGTTCGGGTTGTACGAGTGCAGCGACTCCTTCGCCGACTGCAGCTTCGACTTGCCGATGTCCTCAGTCTGGTGCAGCAGCTGACGCTGCAGGTTAGAGAGGTCGACCGTGTCAAACTCGACGATGCCGATCGTGCCCACACCCGCAAGCGCGAGGTAGATCGCGACGGGTGACCCGAGGCCGCCCGCACCGACGATCAGCACCTTCGCGTTGCGCAGCTTGCGCTGACCGATCGATCCGACCTGCGCCATGATGATGTGCCGCGAGTAGCGCATCGCCTCTTCAGGCGTCAGCGCAACCGAGGACGGTGCGACCCCGCCTGCCGACGCGCCATCATCAGCGCCACCAGCGAGTGCCGGGATCACGGCGACCTGGTCGCCATCAGAGACCGGCGTGCCCGTCCCACCCAGCTCGTGAATCTCGTGGTTGTTCACGTAGATGTTGATGTGCGCAGGCACCTCGCGCGCCGAGTCGTACACGAGGTTGTCGAACCCCGGATAGCGATCGTTCACCGCGTCGAGAATCTCCGCGACGTTCGCACCCTCGACCGCGATGTGCTCGCGGTTCTGCGTGAGATAGCGGAACGGCGTTGGAATGTAGACGCTGACGCTCATACGAACCCCCTCGCAGCCTCGACCGTTACAGCGCCACCGTGAGGTAGCGCTCACCCGTGTCGGGCAACATCGTCACAACTCGCTGCCCCGGCTTGAGCGTCTTCGCGACCTCGATCGAGGCCCAGACGTTCGCACCGGACGAAATGCCGACCAGTAGTCCCTCTTCGCGCGCCAGCCGCTTCGTCATCTCGAAGGCGTCCTCGTCGCGGACGGACATGATCTCGTCATACACATCACGGTTCAACACACCCGGCACGAACGAGGCACCGATGCCCTGGATGCCGTGCAGCCCACCGTGGCCGCCCTGCAGCACCGCCGCCCGAGCCGGCTCGACCGCCACGATACGAGCCTTCGAGCCCGCCGCGCGCAGCGCCTCACCCACCCCGGTGATCGTGCCACCGGTGCCGACCCCGGCCACGAATGCGTCGAGCTGGCCACTGGTCGCCTCGAGAATCTCAGGGCCTGTGGTCCGCAAGTGCACCGCCGGGTTCGCCGGGTTGTCGAACTGCTGCGGCATGAAGTAGCCATGCTTCTTGGCCAGCTCGCCGGCCGCGAACACCGCGCCCGTCATCCCCTCGATCGCCGGCGTGAGCACCAGCTCCGCACCGAAGCGTTCGAGCAGGCGACGTCGCTCCGTGCTCATGTCCTCAGGCATCGTCAGCACGAGGTGGTAGCCCTTGGTCGCGCACACCACCGCGAGCCCGATGCCCGTGTTCCCCGAGGTCGGCTCGACCAGCGTGTCGCCCGGCTTGATCAGCCCGGCGGCCTCGGCAGCCTCGACCATCGAGCGCGCGATGCGGTCCTTCACGGAGCCGCCCGGGTTGCGCCCCTCGACCTTCGCCAGCACTTCGGCGCCGCCCTCGGGCGACAGCTTGCGCAAGCGCACGAGCGGTGTCGCTCCGATCAGGTCGAGGACAGAGTCAGCGATCAACGGCGTCTGGGTCGCCTCGGAAGTCATCCCATACCCACCATCTATGCGGTCTACTGTCTAAATCGAGTAGCTGAGCGCGCTCTGGAGCAGTTGCCCCCGCTCGCGGTCGGCCAAGTCTCGGAGCGAGACGGCCCCGAGCCGCACCCGCATGTCGTCATAGATCTCGCGCCACACCCACTGCTGCGCACAGACGGTGCCCTCACCATCGTGGTCCTCGAGACAAGGCAGCGGGGCCAGCGACCCCTCCAGCGTCTCGAGCACCTGTAGCAGCGTGATCTCGCTGGAATCTCGCGCCAGCTCATGCCCGCCGGACGGGCCGCGAGTGCTCCGGATCAGCCCCGCCCGGCGCAGCTGCGCCAGCAGGTGGTCGAGGTATGCCTCCGGCACGTGCTGCCGACGGGCGATCTCGGCGCGCTGCACCGGCCCGTCCCCGCCATACATGGCGAGGTCGATCAGCGCGCGCACCCCGTAATCACCCTTGGTCCCGATCATCACCGGGCTGCCTCGACCTTCCATCGCGACTCACGTTTCCGAGATTCACGACTAATCCGGTCAACATCATACCAGATGAACCTCGCGGCGGGATCGAGCAGCCCCGTCGCGAATTTATCGAGTCTTCCGACCATCGTGTCGATCTGCCACTCCGCCGTTCGTCGTCTTCATGAGGGCAGCCCCTGCGGCCCACTCGGAACGATACCCAAGAAGTGACGCAATGGCGGTTCTCAATACGACAGACTCCAGCAGGACGATCGCTCTGCGTGTGCTGACACGGCGACGATCCATCGGGACAGTCGCACGATGGGCCTCGCAGGGCCTGCTCGCAGCGCTCTTCGTCTTCGCCGGGGGCGTGAAGTTCGCCATGCCAGCTGAGGTCCTCACCGCAGGATCCCCATTCTCCGCGACGTTCCTCCACGCGATCGGCGCGCTTGAAATGCTTGGCGCACTTGGCCTGCTCGCCTCCATCGCCGGCCGTCGAGTTGGCCGACTGGTACGGCCCGCTGCCGCCGGCCTGGCCGTGATCATGGTCGGTGCGACCGTCTCAACGCTGCTGACGGGCGCCGGACTTGGCTCGCTGTTCCCTGCATGCGTCGGCGTGCTGCTGGCCTGGCTCGCAGCGACCCGCGATTAGGCCTGCCACAGCCCATGCTGGACGCCGCCCTGGAACAGGATCGCGAACGTGCCCCGCTGGCCCTGCGCGGTCGGCCCGTAGGCAACGACCGCACCAAGCGCCTCGGCGTCCCGCACCGCCTGCTCGATGTCGTCGACCGCGAGGTACACCCGCGCGATTGGCTCCTCATGCGAGGCAAGCGGCTTCCGGACGCCGACGAGCGACCCATCCGCCTGCGAGGCCACTCGAGCCAGTCCGAGGTCCGCATCCGGAACCCCAAACGACAGCCCGAGCACACCTTCGTAAAAGCCGACGACGCAGTCGACGTCCTCTGTCACGATCTCGAGGTACTGCATGGGCACCGTCAGCCCTAGCAGCCGCCGGCCACTGCCGGGACGATCGAGATCTCGTCGCCTTCCTTGAGGGCGCTCGCGAGCCCCTGCAGGAAGCGCACGTCCTCGCCGTTGACGTAGATGTTCACGAAGCGGCGCAGCTCCCCGCCGTCGTCACAGAGCCGCTCGCGCATCCCCGGAAACGTCGTCTCGAGGTGCTCCACGAGCTCGGCGACGGTCGAACCCTCGCCCGGCACCGTGTCCTGCTCACTCGTCAGCCCGCGCAGCGGGGTCGGAATCTTTACCTTCACAGCCATCTCGTCTCCCCAAAAAAGAAATACGGGTTCTTATCCCTCGACCACGTCGCCGAGCGTCGGGTCATCGACCCGCACGCCCTGCGCCTGGGCCCAGGCAATGCTGCGTTCGATCTCATCCGGCTCGCCCTCGAGCTCCAGGACGACCCAGCCCACCGAGTTGTCCACGGCGGCCATCCGGATGCTTGTCACCACCTTGAATTCGTGTCCCAACTGGTAGACCACCGGCTGCTTCACCAACTCGGGATTGAACGTGAAGCGCACGTGCTTGGAAGCCATCTAGCGTGCTCCTGCCGCGAGCGCCACACCGCGCGCCTCAACCGCCGCCTCGAACGCGGCCATGTTCGGAGTCACCCGCAGCGGCTCGATCAGCTTGCCCTGTACCGCCTCGATCGTCTTGAGGCCGCCACCGGTAATGAACGCCACCGTCTCCTCGCCGCGCCCGATCGCACCGGATGCCACGAGCTTCTTGAGGCACGCGATCGTCGTCCCGCCGGCCGTCTCCGCGAAGATGCCCTCGGTCTCGGCGAGCAGCTTTACGCCCTCGACGATCTCCGCGTCGGACGCCATCTCCGCGCCGCCCTCGGTCTCTTCCATCACCTTCAGCGCGTAGTACCCGTCCGCCGGATTCCCGATCGCGAGCGACCGAGCAATCGTGTTTGGCTTCTGCGGCACGAAGTTCAGGGTGTGGTTCGCGTATGCCGTCGCGATCGGCGAGCAGCCTTCGGCCTGCGCACCGGACATGCGCACGTGCGGCTCATCGATCAGCCCGACCTTGTGCAGCTCCTGGAAGCCCTTCCAGATCTTCGTGAACAACGAGCCCGACGCCATCGGCGCGACCACGCGCTGCGGCGTGCGCCAGCCGAGCTGCTCCGCCACCTCGTACGCGAGCGTGCGCGAACCCTCGGCGTAGAACGGCCGCACGTTGATGTTCACGAACGCCCACGGACGCGATCCCGCGAGCTCCGTGCAGAGCCGGTTCACGTCGTCGTAGTTGCCATCGACCATCACGAGGTTCGGCGCGTACACCGCGCTGCCGACGACCTTGCCCTCTTCGAGGTCCTGCGGAATGAAGACGTACGCCTCCATCCCCGCGGCCGCCGCATGCGCCGACACCGAGTTCGCGAGGTTGCCCGTGCTCGCGCACGCCATCGCTGTGAACCCGAACTGTCGAGCGCGCGCGATCGCCACGCTCACCACGCGGTCCTTGAATGACCACGTCGGGTTGGTCGTGTCGTTCTTGATCCACAGCGTGTCGAGCCCGATCGCCTTCGCCAGCCGATCAGCCTTGATCAGCGGCGTGAAGCCGGTCCCGATGTCCACCTTGTACGCGGGGTCGCACGGCAGCAGCGCCTCATAGCGCCAGATGCTCGTCGGCCCGCGCTCGATGCTGTCGCGCGTGACCGCGGCGCGAATGCCGTCGTAGTCATACGCAACTTCGAGCGGCCCAAAGCAGTACTCGCACGAGAAGATCGGCGCGAGCGGATACTCGCGGCCACACTCTCGGCATCGCAGAGCCTGTTCAAACGACATTGGTCTTCATCCACTCCGTGCCGCCTCAGGGCGGCATCACGATGCTGCTGGTTCGTTTGTGGTGACGCCCGAGACGCGCGAACGCGTCCGGGCTAGCGCATCACCATGGACATGCGGTTCTGCATGCCATGCAGCACAGCGGCAACGGTCATCAGCTGGAGCGGAGTCGAGATCACGAGGATCACAGAGGACGCCTTCCAGTTCATCTCTCCCGGCGGACTTCGCCAGGGCGGACTTGGCACCGTGGTCAGCCCGGCGAAGGGTCTAACTCGGTTGCCGTGGCTTCACAGGGCCGATGCCCTCCACCACTCTCGATGAACCGCACTCATGTGCGCCCACCGAGGCTAGAAGCCGCCCGCCATATCTGTCAACCAACGCGAGGTAAACGAACTCCCGAGCTCACCCCGAAACCTCCGAGTAAGCCCCCTCACCTCCACGTTCGAGTCCTCCCACCACACTCCCCCGCAACGTGAGCAGTGTGAACCCGCGCGCGGCACCCTACCCAGACTCCCGACGCCGCCTCACTTGCCTGCTCCGGAACGCGAGCGAGTGCGAAGCACACCTCGCGGCGGAGTCGTGGCCCCAACGCTTCGAGTCCACACCATGCCCTCCGAAGGGAGCGCGAGGGCGAAGCCCTCGCAGAAGGGCGGGTGGGTGGGC